>CEUA01033947.1_pt1 | contig 25477 bp, 25 predicted proteins | sample 361541 | NCBI WGS metagenome assembly CEUA01 (sample SAMEA2623079, study PRJEB7988) | marine metagenome | isolation source: saline water (ENVO:00002010), including
AAACTTTTTTTTAATCTTACAAAAAAATTACTCATTATTTGTGTCATGTGGAAATTTAAAGCCCAAACGTTTAGAAGTTTTTAGCTTATGATTATTGTTGATATCTAGTATTTCATGAACTGATACAATTTTTACATCATTAAAACTAGGGATTTCTAAGTCAAAATTTAAAGCATACTCCATACAAGAATTAATAATTTGATGCATCTGATCAGTATTTATCTTCTGATTAACAAAGTCATTAAATAAAAACCCTAATTCTTTTTCTCCCTCAACAAAAAAATGGCAATCCTTATTAATAAAAACTCTAGCAATTAAAAATCCTGCATCATTTAACCTATTATATTTCAAAGAATCGCTAAGAAAATTATAAATATTTATAACGCCACAAAAAGACCTCATTTTATCCTGCTGTACATATGATGTCTTATGAATCTGATGAGATTGTGCAAATTCAAAAATATTTGTATGCATATGAAATAATAAAGTTTCTCCAGAAAATCTCAACTTTGCATCAAAATCACCAGACTCCTGATAAGATATGGTAACATCATCATCTGATATCTCTGTATTTAACTTGACTGCTTTTTCTGTTAATATCTCTTGAAATTCTGAGAAAATCCGTTTAGTAATTCTATAAACCTTTTGTTTAGTAGAGGCTTTTTCTTTAAGTAGATGTAGTATGTTTTCTGCTGAATTCATAATTAATAATTTTTTGCGAATAACACTCTCATCTTAGATTCTCTTCCTGTAAAAAAACAAGATCCTGATTCTTGTTCCATATCTAAAGGAATACATCTTATAGTAGCTTTAGTTTCTTGTTTAATCAACTCCTCTGTCTCAGAAGTTCCATCCCAATGAGCATAAACAAAACCACCTTCATCAATCATTCTAATAAACTCCTCCTTTGAATCTGCCTTCCTAGTTTGCTTTTTCTGAAAATCAAGAGCCTTCTTATATAAGTTTGCTTGCATCTCTTCTAATAAAGAATCCACTTTATTTTCAATTTTCTTAATCGGATACGTTTCTTTTTCTAGCGTGTCTCTTCTAGAAACTTCAATAGTCTCATTTGCTAGATCACGAGCGCCTAAAGCTAAACGAATTGGAACACCCTTAAGTTCATATTCTGCAAATTTCCATCCTGGCTTATGAGTATCTCTATTGTCAAACTTTACTGAAATACCCTTTGATTCTAATGATTTCTTAACCTCTAATACTACTTTTGAAACTTTCTCTAATTCTTCTGTGCCTTTATAAATAGGTACAATAACAACCTGAAATGGGGCTAAGCTAGGAGGTAATACCAAACCATAATCATCAGAATGCGTCATGATTAAAGCTCCCATAAGTCTAGTAGAAACTCCCCATGAAGTAGCCCAGACATACTCCTGTTTTCCCTCCTTTGTTGTAAATTTTACATCAAATGCTTTTGCAAAATTCTGACCTAAAAAATGAGAAGTGCCTGCCTGTAATGCTTTACCATCTTGCATTAAAGCCTCAATACAATAAGTTTCTTCAGCACCAGCAAATCTCTCATTAGCTGATTTTAATCCTATTATAACTGGCATTGCCATGAATCGCTTAGCAAAATCGGCGTAGACATTAATCATCTGTTCTGCCTCATCAATTGCTTCTTTTTTTGTAGCATGAGCAGTATGACCTTCTTGCCATAAAAACTCAGCTGTTCTTAAGAATAATCTAGTACGCATCTCCCATCTTACAACATTTGCCCACTGATTTACTAAAATTGGCAAATCACGATATGATTGCACCCATTTTCTATAAGTGTCCCAAATAATCGTCTCAGAAGTTGGTCGAACAATCAGCTCTTCCTCTAGTTTAGCAGCAGGGTCGACAACTATACCTTTACCATCTTCAGTATTCTTTAAACGATAATGTGTGACAACAGCACACTCCTTAGCAAAACCTTCAATATGTGCCGCCTCTTTACTTAAGTAAGATTTAGGGATAAAAAGAGGAAAATAAGCATTCTCATGACCTGTTTCCTTGAACATCCTGTCTAATTCCATTTGCATCTTCTCCCAAATTGCATAACCATAGGGTTTTATAACCATACAGCCTCTTACACCTGAATTTTCAGCCAAACCTGCTTCTTGAACAATCTCATTATACCATTGAGAATAATCTTGCTCTCTTGATGTTAGTTTCTTTTTCATTTTAACTTAAAAAATGTAATTTTGTAATATTATTTTCGTTTATTTATTAAAGACTTTACAAAACTAACAAATTAAACGAGCATAAGTTTATGAGCATCAAACAAAAAACAATCATATGAAATCTTTTTTAGCAAGCTTAGTATTTATATTATTTTTAGGTTCATGTATTACATCCAATCATGTTAATTACAATGATCCTAATTATCTAACAAGTAATGAATTTAGCACGTATGCTGAAATAACTGCAAATCAAGAAGAAGAAAAAGATGAAGATGAAGAGTCATTTAATACAGATACAGTAGTAGAAAACATTAATTATAGCGCTGATGATTATTATGACTATAGTTTTTCTTCAAGAATAAGAAGATTTCACAGACCACTTTACTATAGTGGATATTATGGTGGAATTTATACCGATTACTACTGGTATAATAACGACCCATTTTCTTGTGGGACAAGCATATATTTAGGATATAACTGGCATTCACCATATTATTCATACTACACATATTCGCCATACTATTTTGGGTATTATACTCCTTATTATTATGGGAATTACTACTCATATTATGCATTAGGACACAATCAATATCACTATGGCTTATATAATAGCAACTATGTCAATAGTAATGATCACAATGCTTATATCACTGGACATAGAACTAGTTTAACAAGTAATGGCGGGAGAAGATCCCTTAATATAAATAATAATATCCTATCAAATACACACAAGGAGACCTCAACTTTAAATATCAGAAATAATAATTCTATAAAAGATAAAGTCTCTAACAATAGAAAATACAATTTAGATGCTACAAAGAAGACAAATAAGACCCCCAAAAACAGACCAGAAGTAAAACAACAAAACAACCTTAGCAGGAATAATACTATAAAAAATTCAAATAGAAACAATAACAGAAATAATACTATCAAAAATTCAAATAGAAACAATAACTATAATAACCAAAACAAAAGATCCAATTCATCGAACAAATCATCTCGAGGAGGAGGGAAAAGAAATGTAAAACCAAGAAGATAAAATGATAAAAAAACTTTTAACGATTACTCTAGTAATTAGCCTAACAACATTAAATGCACAAAATGAAGTAGATGCATTAAGATACTCAACACAGAACATAAGTGGAACCGCTAGGTACTCTGCAATGGGAGGTGCTTTTGGATCGTTAGGCGGGGAATTTGCAGCATTAAGCTCAAATCCTGCAGGTATAGGGATGTATCAATTCTCTGAATTTACCTTTACCCCCTCCCTGAATTTAAAAACTACTAGGTCTTATTACAATGATTCGCATATATCCTCATATAAATCTGGATTAGCAATTGGAAATCTTGGGCTAATACTCACTATCCCAAAAGATGATAATGATTGGAAAAGAATTAATATAGGAATTGGTTGGAATCAATTAGCTAATTTTGATAATACAATAAAAATTGAGGGGGTCAATAATACAAGTTCAATAGTTGATAGAATTATTGAAGTAACTAATGGAACGTTGACTGGAGAATTAATAAATGGAGGGGGAAATTCATACTCTCAAATGGCATGGAATACTTATTTAATTGATCCTTTATTTAATAATAACCAACTAGTAGATGGAGAGTATATTTCAAACTTCTCTACAGAATCTAAATTACAATCGAAAATTAGTACAAGTAGCGGGGGAATACATGAGTTTGTTTTTTCTATAGGTAGTTCATTTCAAGAAAAACTTTATCTAGGCGCCACACTAGGTGTCCCAAAAATCGATTATTATGAATACTCAGAATTCTCTGAAAGGGAAACATCAGATACATCTAATAACTTAAGAGGAATGCTATTATCTGAAGAGATAGCAGCATATGGAACAGGATATAATCTTAAATTAGGGGCAATCTATAGATTATCTGAAAACATAAAGATTGGAGGTTCAATTCATACTCCAACATTCTTTAGTATCACAGAAGATTATAATACATCAATAACCACATTTTTTAAAGATAGCACACTGGATTATTCAATGGGATATAGAACCCCTTTTAATTATAATTTAGTAACCCCCTTAAAAGTAAGCCTAGGTGCATCTACAAACTTTAATAATATACTTATATCAGGGGAGTATGAATTAATTGACTACTCTACGGCAGAATACTTTACAACCAATTTTGAAAATGAAAATATAACAATAGCTAATATCTATCAAAGAACTGAAAATATAAAAGTAGGGGCTGAAATGAATATAAAACCATTCATTCTAAGAGGAGGATATTCAAAATATGGGAGCCCTTTTGTGATACAAGATTTTAGTAGAGAAAACTTTAGCTACGGAATAGGAATAAACCAAGGAAATTATTTTATTGATGTAGCTTATATTTTATCTAAAGAAAATAATGAACACTTATTATATAGTGAGGAATATATAGATCCAATAAATTTAGTTAATACTAACCATAGTGTTATCTTCACTATAGGAATGAGGTACTAATTTTCTAGCCTATCCAAAGCTGAATTAGCCTTTAAGTGAATACCTCTCTCATAATCAAATCCTGACATTGCAAGACATTTATTAAAGTAAGATCTTGCTTTGTAGAATTTTTCTTCCTTTTCATAAATCAAACCTATCTGCAAAGCGGACATAGGGGCATAATAGCTTTTATCATTGCTTCCTCTTTCTAATGCTTTCTGAAAGCAACTAATTATTAGCGCATTATCATTGCTTAACTTGGACTGAATACGAGCCATCCTATACCAATATTCAATTTTATGATCCTCAGAAAGAGAAGACCCTTTATTTTTAATTCTATTAATCTCAGATAATGCTAACAGATAATAACCCCCATCATATAACAAACGAGTTTTTAATAATCCTGAATGAGTAATAGAATTACTTTTGGCATACATTAAAGCGGCTCGATCCTCATCAGTTATACTATTACCATCTGAAATTACCCTCCCAAAATAAGTGTTTTTGAGCTCTGTATTATCTTGTAAAAAGGCAATCCATGCTAATTTATGGTTTGCTGATTTTATATAATTTGTGCCATGGAAACCTATTAGAAAACCTTCAAATTTTTGCTTCGCATTCTCATAATCAAGTGCATATAAATAGCACATAGCCTGTAAATAATCAAGATAATAAAATTTATTTCCTCCAACACTATGAGGTCTATTCTCTAATACTCTTAAACAATAATCATTTAATCCTAAATTATGTGACAAACGAGCTGCTGCAAAATTCAACAATAAATTATCTTTATATCGATCTCCTATACTATTAAGATATTTCTTGCAAAGAGTATCATTATTACCTAAATTAATCTGTAAAAAAGAAAGTAAAAAGAGAACCTCATCGTGATACATAGCAAAAGACTTATCATTGAGCAGAAGATCTAATTCACTAAGACCAGTTGACATACTACCTTCTAAACCTGCTAAATTTAAAATCCATTGAAACTCATTGGGAACAGCTCCTAGTAAAGAGTGAATCAAACCTAGACCTTTATTATTGAGTGTAAATTGAGGGAATTTTCTCTGATTCTCTTCCAGCAGCCTATATGCCTGAACAAGTTCATAGGTGCCGGAAAAATATTGTTCAAATTTTAAACGAGTAAATGCCCATTGCAATAGAATCTCTGATTTAGCATACAAATAATAAGGTGAATTTTTATCATTTTTATTTAAAAGATGAATTCTATCCTCTTTTAAACCCTCATGTGCTTCAAAGTAAACAAGATCCTCAGTTGTTAGAATAGTTAAAAAATCAATATAATTTCTATAGATTGGAATAAATCCATTCTGAGGGTTCTTAAATTCTTCTTGAGATAAAAAAACACCAGCTTTATCAAATTCGAGATTTATAATATGAGAATAAGATCGACGTATATTATCATTCATATCAAATGATGCAAAAGTCAAATGACTAATAAATAGAAGAAATAATAATATAACCTTTCTCATTAGATCAAAAAGAGTTTAAGAGTGTACTAACGTTGAACAAAAATTTCCTTAAGAAATAAGCTATACTTCTTGTGCTTCTAAAATATTTGCGTCAACCATTATGCGGCCACAATGCTCACAAACAATAACCTTCTTATGCATTTGAATATCTAATTGCCGTTGTGGGGGAATCTGACTAAAACACCCGCCACACGCTTCACGCTCAACTGAAACAACAGCTAAACCATTTACTACTTTTGATCTAATTCTTTGATAAGCATTCAATAATCTTTCATTAATTATCTTCTCAGCTTTTTTAGAATCTTTCATTAGTGATTTTTCTTCCTTTTCAGTTTCAGAAACAATCTCATCAAGTTCAGCTTTCTTTAGCTTCAATTCCTCCTCTCTTTCATTTATCTCCTCCTTACAAGCATTAATTATTTCCTGCTTATGCAGTGAATTTGCATTATTTTGTGCCGCTTTTTTCTCAGCAAGTTGAATTTCTAAATTTTGATATTCCACCTCTTTAGTTAAAGAAGTAAATTCACGATTATTCTTAATGTTCTTAAGTTGATCTTCATATTTTTCAATAGCAGCAGCGGCTAAAGAAATTGTATTTTTATTCGCTGCAATATTTTCATTTATTACATCAAGTTCGGATCCAAATTTCTCCAATCTTGTATTTAAACCTGCAATCAAATCTTCTAGATCTTCAATTTCTAACGGCAACTCTCCTCTTATAATTCGAATTTTATCAATCTTGGTGTCAATAACCTGGAGCTGATTCAACCCTTTCAATTGATCCTCTACAGAAACTGTGGTTTTTTTTGTTTTTTTTGCCATTATATATACTTTATTGGATTTGTATTCACTTTTGATAATCGGATCGCAAATTTAGTAATTTTTTTGGTAAGCAAATCATAAATCAACTCCTTTGTAAACTGCTCACTTTCATAGTGACCTATATCAGCAATAATCAGATCTGCTTCAGCATCAAAAAAATCATGATACTTAAGATCTGATGTAATAAAAATATCTGCATTTTCTCTTCTAGCATTCGCAAGCAAAAAACTACCACTACCTCCACAAATAGCTACTTTCTTAATTTGATCTTTTACCAATTTACTATGTCGCACACAATCAGTTTGCATATTTATTTTTAACATTTCTAAAAAAATGTGAATATCCATCTCCTCTGGAAGTTGACCAATAATTCCTGGCCCAACATGATCATATACATTATCTAACATATAGACTTGATAAGCAACCTCCTCATAAGGGTGGATACTTTTCATGATAGATAAAATCTCCTTTTCTCTATTCTTCGGAAAAATCACTTCTATCTTTTCTTCTTCTAGCATCTGGCGCTCTCCTACTTCTCCTAAATAAGGATTACAGCTTTCATTTGCTCTAAAAGTCCCCTCTCCAATAGAAGTAAAACTACACTCATCATAATTACCTATATCTCCTGCGCCTACATTAAAAAGTCCGTTTCTTAATTCATCTGCATGCGACTTTGGACAATAAACAGAAAGCTGTTTTAGAAAACCCTTTTTAGGCGCAAGTGTTTTAGTTTCCACAACTCCTAATTTTTCAGCAATCTTTGCACTAACACCATTAGAGACATTATCTAAATTGGTATGAATAGCATAAATTGCAATATCATTTTTTATTGCTTTTATAACAGTTCTTTGAATATAATTGCTTCCATTTAACTTCTTCAAACCATGAAACACAATAGGATGATGAGCCACAATAAGGTTGCACCCCTCTGCTATTGCCTCATCAACTATATCTTCAGTACAATCAAGAGCTATAAGCACTCCCTTGACAATAGAATTTCCGTCTCCAACTATTAAGCCACAGTTGTCATAATTTTCTTGAAAAGAAATAGGAGCGAATACTTCTAAATAATTAGTTATTTCTTTTATTTTCATTTTTCAAAAATACAAAACTCTTTTACAACAAAACACTATCTTTGCCATATGCGATTACTTTTGTGTTCACTTTCAACTATTTATGGGGTAATCACTAAGATAAGAAATTTACTTTTTGATTACAAGATTATAAAATCAGAAACATATAATATCCCTATTATCTGTATTGGAAATTTATCAATCGGTGGCAGTGGAAAAACACCACATACAAATTACATAGCTCAATTATTAACCCCTAAATATAAAATTGCAATACTTAGTAGGGGGTATAGGCGTAAATCATCAGGATTTAAGTATGTTAAGGTAAATAGTGACCCTTCTTCTGTAGGTGATGAACCATTACAGTTAAAACAAAATAATGAAGATTGTATAGTAGCTGTAAATAAGAATAGAAATAACGGAATAAAGAGAATTCTAAATGAACATCCAGAAACAAATATAATATTACTCGACGATGGTTTTCAACACCGGAAAATAAAAGCAGGATTAAATATTTTAATTACCCCATTTGACAAACCCTTTACAGCAGACTCATTACTGCCTTTAGGGACGCTAAGAGAATCTTATGATAATTCAAAAAGAGCAGACATTATAATAATAAGTAAAACACCTGAAGAAACAAGCCTCAAAGAAAAGAGAAAAATAATTACCGACCTAAATCTACAATCTCATCAAAGAGAATATTTTTCATCTATTTACTATCATAACTATAAATGTCTTGAAAAGAATATAGAAGTAACAAATAAAGAAGAATATAGCATAACATTAATCACTGGAATTGCCAATCCGAACCCACTAGTAAAATATTTACGAAAAAAAGGAGGAAAAGTGAATCTAATACAATTTTCTGACCATCACGATTACAAATTAAAAGATATCAAAAACATCTTATCAGTATTCAATCAAGATAAAAGCGTAAAAAAACTTATCTTGACAACCGAAAAAGATGCCACTAAATTAAGGGGATTTTTAAAAGCTTTCAAAGGGATAAATGTGTATTATATACCTATTGATGTAATAATAAATGACAAAGAAATATTTAAACAACAACTATTAAATTATGTTACAAGAGATTAAAGAGTCAGCAAAATTTTTAAAAGAAAAAACAGGATATAGACCTGAGATTGGTATTATTCTAGGAACTGGACTAGGAGGGTTAGTTGCTGAAATAATCATTGAACATTCGATCTCATATAACGAAATACCTAATTTTCCAGTATCAACTGTTGAAGGACACTCAGGAAGACTGATTTTTGGAAAACTAGGGGGGAAACAAGTGATAGCAATGCAAGGACGCTTTCATTTCTATGAAGGTTATTCTATGCAGAAAGTAACCTTTCCGGTAAGAGTTATGAAGCTTTTAGGCATTCAACACTTAATTGTTTCAAATGCAAGTGGCGGTGTAAATCCTGATTTTGAAGTAGGAGACCTAATGATATTAACTGATCATATTAACTTAATTCCTAATCCATTAATAGGCACTAATATTAATGAACTTGGCCCAAGATTCCCTGATATGAGCGAAGCCTATAATAAAGATCTAATATTAAAAGCGGAAAGAATAGCGGAAACTAATAAAATCCATCTACAGAAAGGAATTTATATAGCTCTCACAGGACCCACACTAGAAACACCTGCAGAGTACAAACATATGAGGATTATTGGTGGCGATACAGTTGGTATGTCAACTGCACCAGAAGTAATTGTCGCTCGACATATGAATATTCCTTGTTTTGCAATGTCAGTAATTACTGACTTAGGAGTTCCTGGGAAGATTCAAAAAGTTAGCCATGAAGAAATTCAAAAAGTAGCAGAAGTTGCAGAGCCTAAACTGACACTAATTATTAAAGAACTAATCGCGTCAATATAAATGAGAACATTATTCCTTACTTTTATAAGTATATTTACGATCAACTTACACGCACAACAAACAGCCACACTACTATTTAACTGGCAGGACACTACACTGGTAGGCTCCTGGGCTTATGACAACACCTATAACGAATGTTGGGGGGTTTCAATTAATGATCGAGAAATTGCAATCATAGGTTCCACAGCAGGAACGCATTTTTTTGACATAACCAATCCAATAAATAGTTCTGAAATAGCATGTATTGCTGGGGCGTATACTGGTGGGGGTGTTATACATAGAGATTACCATGATTTTGGCGGATATTTATATATAGTATGTGATGAAGGGAATTCAAGTACGCTGCAAATTGTTGATATTAGTGACTTACCAAACTCAGTAAACAAAGTATACGACTCAAATATACTTTTTACTAAAGCTCACAATATTTTTATTGATACTGCAACAGCAAAACTTTATGCATGCGCATCAAATTCAGCGATGGATGTATATAGTTTAGATACGCCAACTGATCCAACACTAATTTATTCATATAACGATGTTGGGCATGTTCATGATGCTTTCGTAAGGAATGATTCTGCCTATCTTAATTGTGGAAATGAAGGATTACGAATATTTGATTTCTCTAATGTAACTCAATTAGGAGATCAGCCAACATTATTAGGTAGTCTTACTTCTTATCCTGATGCAGGATATAATCATTCTGGATGGCTTTCAGATAATGGAACTTTATACGCAATGCAAGATGAAAACCATGGATATGATGTAAAAATACTAGATGTAAGCAATTTAAATAATATATCAGTAATCTCAACCTTTAATTCAGGAGTGGCTATTGACTGTATGGCTCATAACGGTATAATAAAAGATGATCTTCTTTATATCTCCTACTATCATGATGGCATGCGGATTTTTGACATCTCTGATCCTTCTAATCCGCAGCAAACATGGGAATATGACACTTATACTCCTAATAATCACTCATCATATAAAGGCGCGTGGGGAATATACCCTTATCTACCATCAGGAAATATTATTGTCTCAGATATGCAAACTGGACTGTATATTATTGAACTGAGTAGTAATGTAATACAACCTACTCTAAGCTACAATAATTGTAACCCAACAAACATCATGGAAATCAAAAAGCAGTTGGATGTCTATCCTAACCCAACATCAGATAACTTTACAATTAGGTCTGAAGCAGAGTATATTACAATCTACAATAATTTAGGAATCAAGGTAAAAGAAAAAAAATTAAATACAAAACACAAGACTATTTTTAGAGAAGATTTAGCTAGTGGTTTGTACTTTTACACTCTCCATAAAGATAATAAAATTCTAAATACAGGAAAAATAATATTTAAATGATGTGTCTTGATAAATATGAAACTATAATTGGGCTTGAAGTGCATGCGCAATTACTTACCAAAACTAAAGCATACTCCGCAGATGAAAACATATATGGTGCAACAGCAAATACAAAAACATCTGTCATTTCTTTAGGTCATCCTGGGACCTTACCAAGAAGCAACTCAAAAGTTATTGAATATGCAATAAAATTAGGAATTGCTATTGGCGCAAAAATTAGAGAAAAAAATGAATATGCTCGAAAAAACTACTTTTATGCAGATCTACCAAAAGGATATCAAATTACACAAGACACAACCCCAATATGTAATGGGGGCAGCATTTGTATAAAAGATAAAGATGGAAATAAAAAACATATAAATGTTACTAGAATTCATATGGAAGAAGATGCTGGCAAATCTATTCATGATCTAGATCCTTTTCACACACTGATTGATTTAAATAGAGCTGGAGTTCCTTTGTTAGAAATTGTATCAGAACCAGAAATTAAGAGCTCAGACGAGGCACATAAATATATCAATGAAGTAAGAAAATTAGTTAAATATCTAGACATCTGTAATGGAAATATGGAAGAAGGATCATTACGATGTGATGCTAATGTCTCAGTAATGCTAAAAGGAGCAGGTAAATTTGGAACAAAAGTTGAAATCAAGAATATGAATTCAAGCAGGAATGTTAAACGAGCAATTGAATATGAAATAAAAAGACAAATTGAAATACTAGAAAAAGGAGGACACATTATACATGAAACACGAAGCTATAATGCTGCTAACAACACTACTATTTCTATGCGACACAAAGAAGAAGCAAATGATTATAGATATTTTCCAGAACCAGATCTGCAACCCTTATTTATTACGAAAGAATATATTACGTCAATAAAAAAAACATTACCTGCATTACCAAATGAATTATTTATAAAATTCACAAAAGAATTTGGCTTATCAGAGTATGATGCAAATATTATAACTGATGAAAAAGGAATCGCTCTTTACTACAACAAAGTTTGTGAATTTATAGAAAATTATAAATCAGCTGCCAACTTTGTTAATGGGAGTGTAAAATCATACTTAAATGAGCAAGCAATTGATATTAAGGAATTTCCAATTTCACCTAAACAGTTAGCAAGTTTAATTACAATTGTAGAAAAAGGAAAAGTAAGTAATTCAATTGCAACAGCAAAAATATTCTACAAAATGCTAAACACAAATGATCTAGCAGAGAAAATAGCAAAAGATAACAATTGGATACAAGAGAGTAACAGTGATGTGCTAAGCGATTATATCCAACACGCTATTGCCAAATATCCTGAGAAAGCAGCTGAATATAAGAATGGAAAAAAAGGCCTCATTGGATTATTTATGGGAGAGATCATGAAACTATCAAAAGGACAAGCTGACCCTAAACTAGCAAACAAACTATTAAGGACCGAACTAGAAAAATAAACTTGAAGAAAGAAAAAATATATTTTGCTTCAGACTTCCATCTAGGGATGCCTAATCTAAAAGAGAGTCATGAAAGAGAAAGACATATTCTACAATGGCTTAATAAAATTGAAAAAGATGCTAAAGCAATATACTTACTTGGAGATATTTTTGATTTCTGGTTTGAATATAAAAAAGTTGTGCCAAAAGGATTTGTACGATTACTTGGCAAGCTAGCAACACTTATAGATGATGGAACTCAAATACATTTATTTGTAGGAAATCATGATCTATGGGCCATGAAATATCTTGAACAAGAAGTTGGAATAATTATCCATTATGAAGGGCAAATAATAGAAGAGCAAGGGAAAAAGATATTTATCTCACATGGTGATGGACTAGGAGAAGGAGATTATACATATAAATTTATCAAAAAAATATTTGCAGCAAAATTTTGCCAATGGTTATTTGCTCGATTACATCCTAATTTAGGAATATATCTTGCGCATACATGGAGTAATAGTAGTAGAAAAAGTAATACAACTCCTGTATATATATCGGAAGAAAAAGAAATACTATTTGGGTATTGCAAAAGACAACAAAAAATTAAACCTGTTGACTATTATATTTTTGGACACAGGCATCTTCCTCTAGAATTAGAAATAGATAAGGATACAAAATATATCAATGTTGGCGACTGGATTACCCATAAGACATACAGCATGCTAGCTGAAGGCAAGCTAACTCTAAAAAAATATAAGGCTAATCAATAAGAAGCTTATCTGTAACAATTACATCACCATCACCAATAACTTGTACAAAATAGATGCCTTTCTCAAAGGCACCTACATCAACATTAATCTCTTGATGATTACCAATTGTCTTACCAGAAAATAACTCACTCACCTTAGCTCCGAGTATGTTAATTAAGTTAACCTCTACCTCCTTATCAGATAATTGATCCAATAAAATAGTCACATTATTCTTAGCTGGATTAGGAAATATGGAGAGTTTTGAAGCAATAGCATCACTCCCATCAATCATTAGAGATGACTGTTCCCCTATTATAATATTATCTAAATAAAAATTGTTAGCACTACCATTAACAATATATTCAAATTTAAATCGAATATTTGAATTTTTAAGCGATGGATTAGTCATCACAATACTACTCCATTCAGAATAATTTGGCTTAAAGTTTATAGAATATAATCCAGCATTAGAAGCTGCAACTGGTCCAATGGTACCTAATACTCTCCACGTCTCACCACAATCATCTGAATAGGTTACACCAAGTTCATTAACAGGGAATGTATTCACAGAAGCTCCAGCCCAAGAAAATTTAATTGCAGGCGTTGTAAAAGCTCCTAAGTTGTAAGGCTTAGAAACTATCTCAGTAGAAACACCAATGATCATGTTATCACCATCTACTTTAATTGAAGTAGAATCATCACTCCCAACTCCATTTTCCCATTGCCAAGTTGTTGTATTTCCTGCATTAAAACTCCAAGAGCTTTCAACATCTGTTGATTCTACTAATACCCAATCATCATTTATATTAGGTAAATCAGGTTCATTCTCAAAACTATATGAAGTAGCTGGAGGAGCTGAAGATGAAGCTATATCATTTACACTAACAAAAGCAACTCTTACAACAGAACTAGTACAGGTGGTATCATATGTAGCAGTATATATCTCTTTCTGTATATATCCTCTAAAATATGATGAATCTACCATATCATAATATAACCCTAAACTATCTATAGCTATTTCTGTTATATTATTTGCTCCCATTAAAACAAGCTCTTCCTCAGTCCCTTGTACCATATGATCTACTAATATATTATCATATGTTGCTGGCCCTCCAGGAAATAGGTTTGGATCTGATGATGTAAGAGTGATAGTTTCATTATACTCAACTGTTAACGAAACATCAAAGGAACCAACTGAGTTGTACGTATGAGACACAAAATCTTCACCTGAATTATTAGAATTACCATCCCCGAAATCCCATACAAATGAGTTAACGTTTCCCGCACCAAACATTGATTTACTACCTCTAAAAAGCAGAGATTCTCCTTGACAAATGGAAGTAGACCCAAACGCAAAAAAAGATGCTTCTTGAGAACAAAATGGTGTTGCAAAACCATCTGCAGTTCCAGTTTTTTCAATATTCTCTTGAGACCACATGTATTCTCTGTATCCTATACCAGAAGTTGAATCTTCTTCATTAAAGAGCCCATCTAAAGTCTCATCCATAATAGCATTCTGATCTACAGTAAACATAGTACAATATTGATCAGGAGTATAATCCATGTAATTTACAAACATCTCACCAGCCCAATTTAAAGAATCAGCAAGACATCCAAATGAACCAACATGATATGGAAAATCACCGATAGTAACGCCATAATTTGGCTCTCTTGCAGGAGGAGTATCTTTCACATCATCATCACCACATACAGCATCTCCCCAAGTATGTCTTAAGCCTAGCCAGTGTCCAACTTCATGAGTCAGCGTTCCGCCACTAACCATTTGACTGGATAACAATACCACTCCGTCTGTAGACATACTACCAGTCTCTGGAAATTGCGCGTATCCTAACAAAGTATTACCATCTGCTTGAGGTGCAAATTTCTTGACAGTCCAAATATTTAAATATTGATAAGAATTCCAATAGCTTAACGCTTTAACTGAATTTCTTGGCTCTGGTTCAGAAGTAAGGGCAGACCTAACCCTATTTATTCCTGTAGTAGGATTTCCATTAGGATCTTTCTTTGCTAATCTAAACTCAATTTTAGCATCTCCTCTAACTGCTGCAAATACATCGGGTGTATTAGCTAAGAAATTGTCTGCTTGTCCATTAATATTTGCATTTAAGATATCAATGGCCCCTTGAATAGATTCATCAGAGATATTTTCACTTTCCAGATCATGGATAACATGAACAACAACAGGAATAATTTTTACACCATCTTGTGTTTTGTAATTTTTCATATTAAGCAAAGCCTTTTGATGCTTACTCTCAAGCTCAATATTTTTGCTTTCCAGACTTTTATAAAAAGCAGGATATTTCAGTATATCCTCTTGAAGATATCCTTCATACGCGCCACATTTTTGAGCATAAACAGAAGTGGTGATTATAAAAGTACTAAGGAGTAAAGGTAAAATTCTATTTCTCATATCTAATGATTTGTATTCTAATTTTAAAGTCACAAATATAGGTTTTATCATCTAAAAAGACAAGAAACTAAGAAAAAAATAAAAACAGGGACCTACTAGTGGATATGCTTCTCTGCATGATAGGAGGACCTTACCAAAGGGCTGCTTTCAACGTGTTGAAAACCAAGTGATAGAGCTATTTCTTTCAGCCTATCAAATTGTTCAGGACTAATAAATCTAACTACCGATAAGTGTTTCTTAGATGGCTGTAAATACTGGCCTACAGTCAATATAGAAACCCCAACTTTACGCAAATCATGCATGGTCTCTATTACTTCTTCCTCTGCTTCCCCTAAACCAAGCATCACGCCAGATTTAGTTTTTATACCCCCCTCATTCAAATATCTTAGTGTATCTAGACTTCTATCATATTTAGCTTGAATTCGAACCTTCTTAGTCAATCTTCTTACCGTTTCCATATTATGAGAGACTACTTCTGGTGCAGCAGCAATAATTGGCTGAATATCTTTTAATCTTCCTTTAAAATCAGGAATTAACGTCTCCATGGTTGTTGAAGGATTCATTTTTCTAATCTCATTAATAGTTTCTACCCAAATAGAAGCCCCTCCATCTTTTAAGTCATCTCGATCAACAGAAGTTATAACAGCATGCTTTACATTCATTAATTTGATAGATCGGGCTACCTTTTTTGGTTCTAGCACATCAACAGGTAATGGCCTACCCGTCATTACATTACAAAAACCACAAGAACGCGTACAAATATTTCCCAATATCATAAATGTGGCAGTACCAGCACCCCAACACTCTCCCATGTTTGGACAATTTCCACTTTCACAAATAGTATGTAACTTATGTGACCTCGTAATCCCCCTCACATTATTATATGCCTTTCCAGTAGGGAGTTTAACCTTTAACCACTTTGGCTTTCTTGTTGTTTGAATAGAGTCCAAAAAAGAAACTAGCAATTAGATCTATTAAGATTAATTTGCCCAACACCTTCACATGGCTCCTTATAAACACCACAAGAAGATATGCATACTATCAAGAATATCCCCAACCCAAATAAAATAGATTTTTTCATGAAAATAAATTTTTTAGCAAAAATACACAATTTAGCACGCAATTCATGCTTTTTGAAAAGCACTTTAATATCTTTGTAATATTCTAATATGAAAAAGACAATTCCACTAATTCATAATGACTGGGACACTATCTTAGAACATGAATTCCAGAAAAAATCATTTAAAAAATTAATGAACACTATTAATAATGAACGAGATAATCATACTATATTCCCTTCACAAGCAAATGTGTTTAGAGCTCTAAAGGCTTCTTCATTTTCTAAAACTAAGGTAGTAATTATTGGGCAAGATCCTTATCATTCAGTAGGACAAGCTGATGGGCTAGCTTTTTCAGTGCCAAATGGACAAAAAACACCTCCTTCATTATGCAACATACTGAAAGAATTACAATCAGATTTACAGATTCCAATAACACGTAGCGGAAATTTAGATGGCTGGGCAAATCAAGGAGTGCTTCTATTAAATACCATATTAACTGTAAGAGAGAAAGAAGCGGGGTCACATCAGCAACTAGGATGGGAAAAATTTACTAACTCGGTAATAGCCAAACTATCTGCAGAAAAAAACGGATTAATTTTCTTGCTCTGGGGTGTCTTTGCTCAGAAAAAATCAAACTTAATAAATCTTGAAAAACATCACATCTTAAAAACAACTCACCCCTCACCATTATCAGCCTACAGAGGTTTTCTGGGATGCAAGCATTTTTCAAAAACAAATAATATACTTATAGAAAATAACAAGACCCCAATTAACTGGAAATTATGCTCAGATGCTTTAACATTATTCTAATTATTTCACTAAACATGGTAGGTTATGCTCAAAACAATATAATACTAGAAGCTAGAAACTATATTGCTGATGATTTAAAAGAGTTAATCTTTGTGTCTATTAAAGATCAAAAATTATATTATATTAAAGATAATAAAATAATTGATGCTTTTATTATTTCATCTTCAAAATATGGAACAGGAAGTGAAGATGGGAGTAATAAAACACCAATAGGATTGCATAATATAAAAGAAAAGCATGGAGAAAATGTGCCTATTAATGGCAAAATGACAGAAAGAATTTTTTATGGACAATTGGCAACTATATACAATGACATGACAGTAAGCAAAGAAGATGATATTACGAGTAGAATTTTATGGCTACAAGGGTTAGAAAATGGAAAGAATAAAGGCGAGGGGATTGACTCTTATAAACGTTACATTTATATTCATGGCACTTCTGAAGAAGGAAGATTAGGAACCCCTGCTTCACATGGTTGTATAAGAATGAAAAATAAAGACGTGATTGACTTGTACAAGATGGTAGAAGTTGGTACCTTGGTGCTCATTTTATAACACAAAAATTATTTATGGAAATTGTCATAATAATATTACTCATCATATTAATTATTCTAGGGTATCTTAATCTTACCAAAAAAAATAACAACAACTCAATAGACGAACAAAAGAAAATTTCAGAATTAGAAAAAAATGTCCTAAAAAGAGATGAAAGAATTAAAAATCTTCAGAAAGATATAGAAATATCTAATGCGAAGATGACTTCTTTCGAACAAATAAAAACTGAGAAAACTCAAATTGAAGAACGATTAAAATCAGTAGAGGAAGAACGTAATATATTAAAAACAAAAATAACAACACTTGAAAATAAAGAAGAAAACAGAAACAACGAATTAAGAAAATCACTTGACAAAAGCAATGCATTACAAGAATCATTAGAAAAAGAAAAAGAAAGGCTAAATGATGAACGGGTTACAGAAAAAGAGACCCATTTTGAGAATATGAAAAAAAAATGGGGAGAGCACGAAAAAGAAATAGAAAACTACATACAAATGATATGCAAAAATCATATTTTAAGCTACATCCCGCAAGAAGAATTCCCATATGCTAGAAACAAGCCAGATAACACGGTGAAAATTTCAGAACAATATATCATTTTTGATGCTAAAAGCCCTTCTAATAATGATCTAAGCAATTTTCCAAATTACATAAAGAATCAAACAGACAGCCTAAAAAAATATGCCAAACATAAAGATGTTAAAAAAGATTTATTCTTAGTAATCCCATCAAACACCTTAGAAGCGATCAAACAATTTACTTATAATATGGGAGATTACAATGTTTATGTAATTACAAAAGATGCTATTGAACCAATCATCATTAGTTTGAAAAAAATACAAGACTTTCAACTAGTAGAAAAATTAAGTCCAGAAGAAAGAGATGATATTTGCAGAGTAATTGGGAAATTTGCACACACAACCAAAAGACGAATTCAAATCGACCAATATTTTGCTGAAGAATTTTTAGACACGCTAAAAAAAGCTAGCTCACAATTACCAAGAGAAATACTAAAAAGTGTAATAGAATTTGAAGGCGCAGAGAAATTAAATCCTCCAATGGAAAAAAGGAATAAGCAAATTTTAACGCAAGAACTAATAGACAAAAGAGCACAGCTTAACAAAGAAATAGAAATTAGAGAGATCCCTAAAATTGATGCCAAAATCAGCTTTAAAGAAGATGAATAGAGAAGAAAAAAACTATATTTTTGGAATAAGAACAATAATTGAAGCAATTAATGCGGGGAAAACAATCGACAAACTCTTTATCCAAAAAGGGTTACATAATGATTTGTTTTCCGAATTGTGGAAGTTAGTACGATTAAAACGAATTAACTACAAACATGTCCCATTAGAAAAAATCAACCGTATTACAAGAAAAAATCATCAGGGAGTTATTGCTTTTATATCTCCTATTGATTTTCATAATATTGAAGATGTTATACCAAATTTATATGAAGAAGGAAAAACTCCTCTAATCTTAGTGCTAGACAGGATTACTGATATTAGAAATTTTGGAGCAATTGCTAGAACAGCTGAGTGCGCAAATATTGACGCTATCTTAATCCCTGAGAAAAATGCCGCAGCAATTAATGCAGATGCTATTAAGACATCTGCTGGAGCCCTTCATAAAATTACAGTATGTAGAACTTGGAATTTAACACTGGCATTACAATTTATGCAGAATAGTGGGATACAAATAATTGCTTGCACTGAAAAAACAGAAAACACTATTTATAAAACAGATTATACTATACCTACTGCAATTATTATGGGTTCAGAAGAAAATGGTATCTCCACTGAATATTTAAATATAAGTGATACTAAAGTAAAAATTCCGCTCAATGGCAAAATTAAATCTTTAAATGTATCCGTAGCTTCTGGTATTGTCTTATATGAAGCATTAAGACAAAGAAATTAAAAGATATGATTTGGTTTGAAGATTGGTTTAACTCTCCTTACTATCATTTACTCTACAAAAATAGAGACAAAAAAGAAGCACAAAATTTTATTGACAACTTAATTACTTATTTACAAATTCCAAAACATAGCAAACTACTAGATGTTGGTTGTGGAACAGGAAGGCATGCTATCTATTTTAATAAAAAAGGTATTGATGTTGTTGGTTTTGACTTGTCAAATAATAATATAAATACGGCAAAAAAAGCTGAAAACGAAACTCTGGAATTTATAGTACATGATATGCGCAAACCATTTAAAAGAAATACTTTTAATATCGTAACTAATCTGTTTACTTCTTTTGGATATTTTGAAAATGATAACGAAGAGCAAAAAACAATAAATGGAATGGCTCTAAATTTAAAGCAGAAAGGAATTCTAATTATTGATTTTATGAACTCAAAAAAAGCAGTTAAAAACCTAGTTGCATCAGAAGAAAAAGAAGTTGAAGGCCTTACCTTTAGCATTAAAAGACGTATTGAAAAAAGACATATCATAAAAGATATTACATTTTCTCATAACAATACAAACTATCAGTTTCAGGAAAAAGTAAAAATATTAACCCTAACTGACTTTTCAAGTTTTATTGCAAATGCTGGGCTAAAAATTATTGATATCTTTGGAAACTACAACTTAAAAGATTTTAATGCCGTAACTTCTGAGAGGTTAATAATGATCTGCAAAAAATGAATACTTTAACAATAATATACCTGTTTGGCTCTGTAATCGGAGGAGCAATAATTGTAGCCAAGATTATAGTTGGTATATTTATACATATCTCTACTACAATTTTATTTGAAAGTAGTGATGGGCATTAAATTTAATATGTATAAAATCTTCACCATAATCTTGGCTACAATTATTGCAATTTTCAGTTAAACAGATGAATCAAAAATATATAATCACCGGCGCACCAGGGACAGGAAAATCATCTATTATTAATGAATTAAAGAAAAGAACATTCAATTGCATTGATGAACATGCAAGACAAGTTATATCTAAAAAAAGGTATACACAGTCAGAAATTATTGCTTGTGAAAATATAATTGCCAATATGCGAACCCAAGAATATTTAACTAGTCCAAAAGAATGTGTTTGCTTCTTTGATAGAAGTGTTCTTGACTGTGTTGCATACTTAAAGATAAACAATCTAGATCCAGATCCAGAAATACATGAAAATATTAAAATATGTAATTTTAATACAACTGTTTTTTACACTCCCATTTGGGAAGAAATTTATAAAACTGATAATGAAAGAAAAGAAAATATAAAGCAAGCTAGAGAGATTGAAGTCTCCATTTTAAAAACTTATAGGTTATACGGATATAAATTAGTGCAAATCCCAAAAACAACAATTATAGCAAGGGCAGATTTTATTATTTCAAAAATATAAATTTTCTCTATTTTTATTGTAATTTTGCCATGCATAATAGTTAACTTAAAAAATTAGAAACATGTCAGTATTAGTAGGAAAAAAAGCCCCTCTATTCTCAACCAAAGCCGTTGTAGAAGGAGGAAAAATGGTTGAAAATTATTCTTTAGAACAATTCATTGGCAAAAAAACAGTGGTTTTATTCTTTTATCCAAAGGACTTCACATTTGTATGCCCAACAGAACTATTTGCCTTTCAAGAAAAATTAGAGGAATTTAAATCAAGAAATGTTGAACTTATCGCTTGTTCAACTGATAGTGAGCAATCTCACTGGGGCTGGTTACAAATGCCTAAAGAAGAAGGAGGTATTAAGGGAGTAAATTATCCTATGCTTGCTGATATTGACAAAACAATTAGTATGAATTATGATGTTTTATTTGGAGATTATACAGTCAATGATAATGAGGAAGTATCTGCAACAGGGCCAATGATTGCTTTTAGAGCCTTATTTATAATTGATAAAAATGGTGTTGTCCAACACCAACTAGTAAATCATTTACCATTAGGAAGAAATGTAGATGAAGCACTTAGAATGGTTGATGCATTACATCACCATGAAGAGTATGGAGAAGTATGCCCTGCAAACTGGAGCAAAGGAAAAGATTCTATGAAAGAATCACATGAATCTGTAGCTGAGTATTTAGCAAAACACTAAATTCATCTTTAATATTACGTATTACAACCCCATACATTTTGAGTGGGGTTTTTTACTTTTGCTAAATGCAGATGCGAAAATTTATAATAAAATCTCTTTTAAATATATTCCCCCCTCTATTATTTAACAGGATAGTCCTAAAAGAAATATCTGATGACTTTTTAGAAATGAAAGTCGTACTAAGAAAAGCACTATTTAACATGAACTTTCATAGAACTATTTTTGGAGGGAGTATTTTTTCAGCTTGCGACCCATACTTCCCGACAATGTACTACCATGTTTTTGCAAAAAAGAAAAGAAAACTAATTGTCTGGTTAAAAGCAGGAGAGATACAATATCTTAAGCCAGCTAACAGTTCTCTAAAAATTCATTTTACAATAACAAAGGAGGAAATTGAAATGGCTGAAGATGCATTAAATAAAAAAGGGAAGTTTGAGATCTGGCATACTGTAGAAGCAATCAATAAGGATGGTATTATTTGTGCAAGTGCCAAGATGCAAATTTATCTGCGAGATAATAAGAATAAAGAAAAGCTAGGCTTTTAAGCCTTAGAAATAAGAACAGTTGCATAAGCCGCTACACCTTCTTCTCTACCAACAAAACCTAGCTTCTCAGTTGTAGTAGCTTTTATAGATAATAAATCCTTATCAACCCCCATACAACTAGATAATACTTTACGCATTTCAGCAATATAAGGTCCTATTTTTGGCGTCTGCAAACAAATAGTCGTATCGATATTGCCTATTTGATAACCTTCTTTTTTAATTAGCTGGATAACAGAAGACAGTAGAATCTTACTGTCAATACCTTTATATCTTGGATCTGTATCTGGAAAATGCTTTCCAATATCACCCAAATTAGCCGCCCCTAATAAAGCATCACATATAGCATGTATTAAGACATCACCATCAGAATGACCTACCCCACCTTTCTTATGTGGCAACACAATTCCACCAATCCAGAAATCTATCTTTTCTTTTAATTGATGAACATCAAAACCAAAACCAACTCTAATATTCATAAAGTTAACTTAGTTTTCCAAATTTTCCGAAATTCCATATCATAGAAAAACGCATAGTATTAGCTAATGGATTTGTTGTCCCAGCATCATTCGTTGCATTAATAAGGTATGAAAAATCAAGAGTAAAAGCACTATATTTTATACCGGAACCAAATGTAAAGAATTTTCTACCTCCTTTAGTGGCATGTTCAAAGAAATAACCAGCCCTAACAGCAAATTGATTGGCATACCAATATTCTGAACCTATAGAATAATTAATCTCTCTCATCTCTTCTTTAAAGCCTCCTGGAGCATCTCCAAAAGATTGAAAAATCCCAGAAACAACAGCTACATCTGGATCCTTTCCTGCTATAATATCTGAATTAACAGGATCATAGATTGGAGGTGTTGGTACTAATAGTTTATTTATATCCAAAGCGACAGCAATCTTATTATAATCATCAATATCTGTACCTAACGCAGTGCCTAAACGCATATTAATTGGGATGAAATCTGAAGTAGAAGTCTCTGTATATGAAATTTTACTTCCAATATTAGAAAGATTTAGCCCAACAGCTAAATCCATATCTTGACTTCCCATTCTTATTGATTTTGAATAAAAACCAGCGATATCTGCTGCTGCTGCTTGACCTGGTTTTGTAGAGAATTCTCCTGCCTGTTGACCTCCAGTAAGATTAGAATAAATATATCTTCCAGAAATAGCAAGTGAAAATTGATCTGACAACTTTCTAGCATAAGAGCCTCCTAATGCAAATTCATGCGGCTTATACTGGCCAAGAGTACCTCCGTAAATATCTGTAAAAGTAATATCTCCTAACGTAAAATAACGCATCTCTAAACCAACAGCTTGGTTGACATCCAATTTCTTATAACCCGTAATATATGATAAGTTTATATCTGGCACTAATGCTCTTAACCAAGGAACATATGATATAGAAGCTCCCATATCCTCAGAAGAAAAAGCTAATTTTGCTGGATTCCAATGAATCGAATTAGCATCAGGACTAGTTGCCACACCAACATCTCCCATAGCTCCTGACCTAGAATCTGGGGCAATTAAAAGGAAAGGAACTGCAGTTGTAATAGTATTTAGATCTCCACCAATCAATACTGCATTTGGATCTTGCGGAAATACATTATACATTATTAATGTTGCACTAAAAATCCCAAATAGTTTTTTCATTATTATTTTAATTTAATTTACAAATATACTGCTTTTATAATGTGAGTTAACGATAATATTATGGCAATAGTATAATTCTTGTCGATTTAGAAGAAAAATGCCCCTCTTGAGTATTAACAGAAAGTTTGGCGATATACATCCCTCCACTATATCTAAATCCATAATTATCTGTTCCATCCCAACGGATTGGGCCTATCCTATACCCTTCACTATTATAAGCAATCCTTTCAATTCTTTTAACTAAAACGCCAGTAATGGAGTATATTTCCAATACATAATCAAGCTCTTGATTAACTTTATTATGCTGAAAATAAATATCAGTAAAAGATGAAAAAGGGTTAGGGAAAGTTACAAAATCAGCAATAAATAAATCATCTACTGCTTTCACAACAAAATTAATCGTAGCTGTAGATGAATTATTAAAAACATCCCAAACTTTTAAAGTGATTGAATGCTCCCCTTCTTCTAAGTCATACAAAGGAAACCTAATTGTACCCCTAGTGAAATTATCTTTTTCTGCTTCATAAAAATCATTTAACACATAAGGACTAGCTGTATTACCATCCAACACAGCAGTAATATCATGCCCAATACCATTTCCCACAGTATTTACACCACTCTGATCATAAACATGGGCAAGAAGTACTGGATTCTCATCAGTTATTCCTCCATCAATAAAAAGAGTGTCATTCATAAAAAGAGAGAGAATAGCCTCATCATAATCATAAATAATATCATCTGATGTCCCTCCAATTATAAAATTCTTCTCAGCTCCATTTGCATCAATTGGCATCTGATTATTATCATTAACCGCATAATACGAAACTTTTCCAGGCCCATAATTAAAAGAGATATCCTTAGGTACAATAAATGAAAAAGAGAATTTTCCATCTGTTACAGTTGCAGCCCC
>CEUA01027923.1_pt1 | contig 25289 bp, 45 predicted proteins | sample 361541 | NCBI WGS metagenome assembly CEUA01 (sample SAMEA2623079, study PRJEB7988) | marine metagenome | isolation source: saline water (ENVO:00002010), including
GGAACCTTTACAATGACACAGAGTTACCAAGGGCCAGGACTTCGGAACCGCACCACCATAACGAGATCACAAGAAATCGAAACGACGATAGTCAGTTCAAGCGTATTCAGTCAGTAGCTGCAGGACTTCTCGGTATATTCTTATTCCCAATAAATGTATTAGCAGATGTAGGTGGCGTGTCTGCTACCTCTAATCCTGTCGCTAATAGTTCAGGGTCAGCAACTGTGAACGCATATCAAGTGTTGACTGGAAATTTTATTAACTCAACGTTTGGTCGAAATGGCGTTGTATGCCAAGCAGAGACGATGACATTATCTCCATACGTTGGATTAAGCCATAATATAAAACGACCATTCGAAAGTTCATACCCGGAAAATGTTTACGATATGAGGGATATTGATGGTGACGGTGCCCCAGATAATCCAGGGAGCGTGCTGTTTCAGAAAGAGGTATTAACTCAGCAGAAGGATAATCACGGGTTAAATTATGGCCTAACGATTCAGTGGTCTAGGCCACTAGATTCAAAGCTACAATCACTGTGCAAAGAAGCAGCCAGTAAAGAGATTGCATTTCGTCAAGCAGAATTAAATCTAAAAGTTCTGGACTACGAAATTTCACGACTCAAGCACTGCGGTACCTTGAAAAAGGCTGGGATAACCTATTCTAAGACCTCACAATATGCCTCAGTTTGTGGCGATATTGAGATTGCTGAAAGTCCTTTTTCTGTCCCGGACCATACCCATAAAATCAATCTTAAAAAAGTAGAAGCCAAAGAAGGGTCAGAAAAAAAACAAGTAAACAACAAAGATAAAGGACAACAAACCAACGCATCTACTTCTTCAGACTCTTCTGCTCTGCTCGGCGTTCACGAACTGAAAGCACCTTGGGCTTCTTCCCTAGACGACTAAGAATTTTTTTCATAACCTTCTTTGTCAGCGGCTTCACAACTTTGAGAAGCATGTCGCTTAGGGGCTTAATCAATACAGAACTGGTTACTGCTGTGGCCGCTATTGCTGCTGTCGTAAGAGCGACGGGCGGTGGGGGTAAATATGTAAATGCAACATCCTGCGGCTTTTCTGATGACCAGTTAATCTTGCATTCACCTGTAACGTCTCTGTAGTAGGACTCGACGCGAGCAGTACCAAACTTCCCTTTACTTCCTATAGGAGGGTCGTCTGGACGAGGACAGGGAGGCGGCGGCGGGGGTGGGTTACCTCCTCCACCAGATGTACCTCCCGCACTTCCTCCTGTATCTGTATTACTCTCGCTTTCAGTATTAGATTCTGATGTTGGTTGATCTAATGGTGGGGGCAGCATAACCCTTTCCGCTACTGGAGGCGTGCTGTCAGGGTTGTAGTCCATCGCATTGAAGGATGGTTGCTGGCCTGGGTCGCAAACTATGAGGTTTGTATTTTCAGCATCGACAACAAGCTTGTCGTTATTAGCTGTTTCTCTAGCCTCTACGCAGCCAGGAACATCCATCACGGGAAAACCTATTTGACCTGTGATAATCTGCTGGGTAACAAGAGGAACATTAGGAATACTGCTTGGTATTGATTCAGCCCATCGTGGAATATCAGGAACGTCAATCTCTTTAACTATTATCTCTCTTATCTCAGACACGACTAGAACTTAAGTGGTACTACTCCTCCTGTAACGTCAGGTATTGCTGGTATTGATTTACCAACTTGTTTTTCAATATCCGGTGCCATCTTTTTGATTAATGCCTTTTTAATTTTTTCTTGCACAGCTGGTGTCTTCAAGTAAAAATAACCACCTATTGCACTACCAATAATCGCGACATTTAAAGCAACGCTAGTGATAGCAACGATCTTTAATACCTTCATGCTATTTTGAGTGATACTTCTAATTGTAGGTGTTTTAAAAATTAAACTCGTCCGTAGAGATATAAATCCGTTTAGCGTTTAAATAACTGAATAGTGCCCTTGATACCAGAACGCTGGGAGACCTATCGCTACGGTCTAGTAGAGATATCAAAAGGAGCCGCAATGAAACGCTTCAGGCAATCAATTAAAGATGAATGGGGCTGCTGTGCTTATTGCGGAAACAAGAAAGACGGGAAAGGCGTTAAAATTCACTTAACGATCGACCATGTGAGACCAAAAGCTTATGGAGGTGGCAGTTTACGTACGAACCTAGTTCCAGCATGCGCGACTTGCAATGCCAACAAAGGTTCAAATCGTGACTGGTTAGCTTGGTATAAAACACAAACGTTTTACTGTGACCAAAAAGCAGCCAGAATAAAGAAATGGATTACACCTCTTAATAACGATTTGTTTGATCTATGGTGTTTATCAGGAGCAATTAATCATGAACTTACCCGATCTGACCGACGAGCAGACATTCATGCTTCACAAGATTGCGATAGAGACGAGGGGGTATTCAAGAGACGAATTGATAGAGGAGTTACTAGGTTGCTGGGAGGACAAATTCAGGCAGAAGCAAGCCTTTCTTACGGCTAGTAGAGATGCAGGATTTGCTTTTAGGTTTAATGAAGGTATAGCTATAACCGCTCCCGTAGAAGGCGAAGAAGTCGACACAGGACTAGATGACGAAGGGGATGACGCTCTTCAAGACATCCTAGATTTCGCTAATTTTGAATTAGATATGGATGCGATTGTTCTGGGAAAAGACGAATAGTGGCGGTTGGGGCGCATATCAATTAGATTACACTTTGCAAGACATAGCTTATGGAAATTCTTATAGCCAGTGCAGCTGCGGTTGTAGTGGGATTAGCAACAGGCCAGTTCGTCACAATTGGATTGAAAGGTGAAAGCAAAGACGAGGAATTAATAAGAAGAGTTCAAACCATAGAGAAGGTCATACCAGCATTAATACCAAGAACTGAGGTACAAGAAGTAATCAATAAAGTTCCACCATTGGTTGCTCAGCAAGTTCAGTCAGAGATAACAGGCTTAGCGACTCGATTACAAGCAGCCCAGGCTCCTACTTCTACTCCAGCTCCAGTAGAACCTGCGATGCCTCCTATGCCCCCAGCTTTTGTTGAACTACAACAGCAGAATGTAGCTCGTCAAAAAGCATTAGATGATCTCGAAGGACAGATGAATAGTTTTACAAAACAAATGAATATGGATCTTCCTCAAATTAACCAAATGGAAGCATTACAGAAACAAATGAAGCCAAGAAATAGAAAACCTCGTCAGTAAGAAATTGAGAACTCAAAACAAGGAAAACTATTATTACGTGTTTTGGATTATCGCAATGATTGCTTTCATTGTTCCTCAAGTATTTACTGCTTATGCGTATATGAAAATAGTTAATATTTTAGAACAACCACTCTCAGTTGAAATCAAAAGACAAAGAAACAATTGAAGAAGGAATTAAGTCTTCACGAAAGGATGACTGAAGCATATAAAAATTATCATTCCCCTTGGGTTGATGATTCCGAAAAGGAATATTGGTGGGGTAGGATTAAAGAATTATCAAAAGAAAGAGCTTTAGGATCTTAATTCTGGTCTGACATCCGCTGCTTTATCTTCTATAAAACGGTAGAAATTATTCCGCTTACTTTGCCAAGACTGCATACGATCTTGTTGATTTTCGATCTCTTTGCAATGACCACAATTACACTTGCAAGTAAGATTTTTAGTCATTAATCTAATCCCAAATCGATAGGGTCTGCTTTCTTAATTTGGGCGTATAAATCTATATTAAAACTTTCGGAAATAAGACCATCATTTTTAGTGAATTGCTGTCCATCTGGTCCAGTAAAACGATCATCAGTGCCCCAATCATTTCTTTGGTATTCCATTAGAAAGAGCAAGCAGCATCCAGCGTGGGCGAGGTGGGACTTTCCTGTCTCACTGTCAAGATCTTCTCCTCTCCACCAAGCGAAGATGTGTCTGCATAATGCTGCAAAGTATCTTCCCCATTCGGTACCTCTGCACCAGTTATTAGCAGAATATTTTTGAGCACCAATGCTGAGAACGTCAGCGATGTCTCCAACAGCTTCCCAAGGTACGAGATCAAAGCGGGTTTTCTCCATTTCTTGGATGGCTGTTACGCCTAGGATAGTGTTAAGTATAAGATGTATCAAGCGTATTGAGTGATAAAACACACGCAGAAAGGAAGAAGCTCCTAACTCTTGCTGTTATGGAGAGGCAGTTGCTTGAAGGTTACGCCTTATGTGATGCCTTACTGCGTGAAGATCGAGGTTTGACTCCGACCTTGGTCATTGTCATGTTCACCTTGATCCATAACTTCCATTTCTATTTGATGATTAAGTACATCCCAAGAAAGGAATGGCCCGAGAAACTATTGCTTTTAGGAGCTGAATATGGCATTGAATAGACCGAAGAGTGCTCTTGTGAGAAGACATCTAGCAAAAGCCAGGAAAGAAAACCATCGGGCTCAGAACTACGGCGGATCTACTGGTGGTAGAAAATCATTAGATGGTAGCGGTGGTATTAGGATTTTGAATCAGAGAACTTCGCAACAAGCAGCAGAGAGTCAGGTATTCAAAGAAGACCTTGAGAAGTATGGAGCTAGGAGAGCTTTATTTGATGCAAGATATGGGAATTTAGGGACTTAGTCCCAACCTTCGGGTTCGTGGCCCGATGTACTGAGATCAATTGATATGACTGGCTTCTTAATATTCATTTAACTTGACAAATAGTGGATTTTTATTGAAGATTATTTCGTCAACATTTTATTTTTCTCAAATGGCTAAGGTTAAAAGCTTGTTTAAAAAGCTAGATAAATTTGAATCAGAAGCGAAGAAATACCTTCGCGATAAAGGGATTGAATATGACTACACACAGGATCTCTGTTGGGACTCGAGATGGATCGATGTTCACAGAGTCAAGATTCCAAAAGCTGCTTAATCTTGTTTCTTGTGATAGACCTCAACGTCTGACTCACAGTTTGGACACGACAGGTAAGTAACGAAATCATATTCGTCGCTTGGAATAGGAAGATCTGAATCGCTTCCCCAGATTAATTCGGTCTTGCAGTGCCAACAGTTCATGAAATTATTTGGCAGGAATTTTTGCTTCGACCATGCGATGGGTCATAGGCTTTACGTCTAACTTATTAGCTTTCTTGAGTTTGCTGTAATACTCAATTTCTTCGGCGGTAAAATCGTTGATCATAAACCTACACATCTTTCCTTGATTCCAGTCTGGATCCGAATCCAGGGGATCAAACCAAAGTACAAATTCAAATGGTGACTCGGTTAATGCCTTGTATCCTGGCATTGATTGATGAAGCTTGTGGATGCGTGTAGCTAATTCAACAATATTGTCGTAGATCTCTTGAGTTAACATCGAGCGCAAGTGCATATCGAATGGGAGTGCATCCTGCCAAATAATCCATGAGTCGTAGACAACGGATCGAATTGTTAAATATTTACTCCCGTCAGGAGCTAGGAACTGATCAGACTCAGCCCCTATAATCATAGTTTTTGCCATAAGCTGCTCTGTAGGTTTCTTCCCAATCGCCTTCTCCGCTGTATTCGTTAAAGACGACTCTTCCTATGGCAGAGAAGACATTATGAAATCTCGAAACCATCGTGTTAAAACGTGCTGGATCTGCTGGAGGAAGGTAGACAATTGCTGACCAATCCGAAGGAGAGATTCCACGAAAGGTCTCTAGTTCTTCGTCCCACCATTGGGGTCGAAGCCTTCGAAAAGGAATACATATGGGAAAATCCCATAACCAAGGCGCACGAATAATTGCTTCGTTGTGAGCCATCCAGATCACCGCATGGCTGATACGTCCTTGTCTGTACTCCGTCAGGGTTTTATTGATGAGCCGCCTAGTTAGGGCAGCACCCGTAGGAGCTCCAACAAATACTCTTCCTTCTCCAGGAACATCCCATTGCTTTCTAATAATTTGATCAAGTGTTTCCTTGTCTCGATCAAAAAATTTAGAAGCAATAACTGAACGATTGATATCTTTGGATGAATAAGGATCTAAATCTATTGTTCCAAGTACGCTACGAGCTCCTTGTATGACATCAGCCGGTGGAGCTAAATCACATTTATCAACTCTTCTTGGTTCTGGCATAGTTTATAACTCATCCATCATCGCCTGTATCCTTTTCGCTGGATGATCTCTAGGAATGATTGCAGCGGAGCCACCTGAGTTGTCCAGTAAAAGAATGCAGATCTCTTCGTCGAACTGACACTTTTTCACCTTGCTTAAAACATCTTTTAAAAACTCTTCGACAGTCGCATCACCTGACTTCTTAGCTTCTGCTAAATCTTGTTCTAGTGAAAATCGGTTGATATAGTTTTGCGTTTGAATTGTTTCTTTACCGTGTCGAGATGCAAGCTTCACGATTAAAGCTCCTTCTCCCATATAGCTGAATAGGGAATCGAATTTACCAATTAGATCCGAGATGATTGCTTCACAAACTCGGACATTTAATTCTTTTGATGCTGTCTTATTTGCTTTCGGAATAGACTTGTCAATGAGTTCTGGAAAGAACTTGACTAAGAGTTCCGTTGGCTTCGGTCTTGCCATGCAAATTCATATTCTGCGTTGTGGTTAACAGATGATCTGCGATGTATTCCGCCTGAGTTAAGAGGGGAATGTATTGCCTGTATTGTGGATCTTCTAGAAAAGAATCAATTAATAAACTGATAGATGAATGCAACTCAAATAGCTCGTAAGTGTCGTCCATGATGAAGACCTCATGCGGCAATTGATTTAGCTTGTTGCTTCTTTGCTCTCTTCTTTTCAAATCCTGAATACCACCACCTGTAAATCTCGGGAACCCATTTGCGAATTTCTTCTGCAATCTTATCCACGATCGCCTTCATTTCAAAGCTGCTACGCATTAAGGTTGCACGCTCAAGTAGACGAAGCCAATCACCGAGACTTGCAGTTACTGTAGCGTTAATTATCAAGTTTTGTGGTAAAGATTCCTGAGCAAGTTCTTTGGCAATCCCTTTCTCCCGTGCGGCATTGAAGTCAATTAATTGTGAATAAGAAGCCGCTAATTGTTCATTTCTATCTTGTTCAGTCCACTTGAAGTCAACGTCATCTTCAGGAGAATAGAAGCCGACTACTCTTGAATAAACAAAATCTTCGAGACAAGAATTGAAATCCTTAACTGGCATTCGATAGCTATCTGCTGTCTCATATATCGACTGAGAATTGAAACATAGGGATTGGGACATCTCTCTCAAAGCCGACATTGTCGTCCTATCTCCTCTTAAATGGAGGGATAAATGCGGATGGTCAAAAGGAACAAAAGCTTCTTGAGTTATTTTTGTCTGATTCTTGATTGCTGGAGCCCATTGCTTTATAAATAATTCACCACTTTCATCTTCAGACAAAGAGGTATGATCGTCTTCCTCGAGAAGATTTGATACTGGTTTATGCGTTCGATCAGTTAAGGTTTTAAATACAGAATATAAAAGTTTCTGAGGTTGCTCCTCTCCGCCAATCTTTTGGACGTGAAATTGATCGAAGGACACGCTGGTCACACTATAACTTCTAAGAGGAAGTTAGATCACTTAATGATCTAATGCAAGACATGTCTTACATTAGATACAAAAAAATAGTTAAGAATCCATAGAATTATATTCGTCGCTGAGCTTAATATTTGCAACAACATCGTCACGAGTTTGCCCACGCTTTTCTAAATCATCAATCCAGTACTGCAATCCTTCTGCATCTGGCTCTCTTTTTAGGAGGTCACGATACGATTCTTTTACAAATTCTTTGTTTGAAAGTGCCTGCTTAGACATTCATAATGCAAGATACTTTACAAATCTTAACAGTCAGCTAGCGCTAATGCTGTACTTGCTCTCAAGTTCTGCTAAGCGTTTAGCAAGGCTTTGTACTGTATCTGAATCGTCGGTGTCATTGTCACTGTCACTGTCATCGCCGCCTGTATCTTTATCACGATATTTTTTAAACAAATCTGCTGGATCAGTGTAGTCAGGAGGAGTTCCCTCATATCTTGAGCCGTGGTACCTATCAGCAGCACCTATTTCATCAATACCAAGCATGACCTCTTTTCTCATCTGAGGTAAAAATCTCTGATAATAATCATCAGACATACGATTACCTGCGTCGGCGACAGAGTCTATAGCATCCCAGTATTTGTTATACGGTCTGTTTGGATTAGTTTCTCTTACTGGATTTTCCTCTTTAGGTTTTCTTTTTTTAATTCGTACGCAACCATCTCCAGACGCATTTATCCTGTATCCACGAGCGCAATCAATGTCTATAGGCAAAGGAGTATCCGGCTGAGTCCCTGCTTGATATGTTTTGTATTCATCGCTACGTCGGATATTAGCCAAGACATCTTCCCTGGATTGACCTCCCTCTTTCAGGTCGTTCATCCAATATTTCCTGCCTTCATCGCCAAGATCCCGTCCGAGTTCTGTTTTATATGTATCGCCAAGCCATTTCTCATCGCTACGACGAATATTGGACAAGACTTGATTCCTTGTTTGCCCAGAGTCGTGGATATCTTTAACCCAATAGTCAAGCCCTTCCTGTCCGACGTCTCGCCCTAGTTCTGTCTTGTAGACGCCACGCAACCACTCTCTAGTCCGTGCTTTAGCCTCTTCTTCTGGAGAGTAACGTGAAGTCATTAATAATTTACCCGTTAAATTCTTTGGCTAAAAGTACCGTATCCATCTGTAGTCAATACTTTTTTATAGTCTAACGATAGTACAGGCCGTAATCTTTTTCTGTGTCTGCGTAAGAGGTACCATAATTCTTTTTCTTATCGTCCTCATATCCTGCTGCTCTGAGGACGCTTTCAATTTGCTTTTTAGAGTGATCGTATGTATCTCCGGTAACGTATCGACTGAACTTACCTTCTGTAATTGAAGGCTTGTAAGCATTAGAACTACCTTGGACGTTGCTCATTGTCGGAGTCCAGTAGTCGATACTGCCTAATTCGGAGGGATCGTCAACATAACGATTGGGATCCCAGTTAGCATTCCAGTCTGATCTTTTATCGGCTAGTGCTGTTGGTGTTTTTTTAGGTTCTTCCCAAGGGTTGTCAGCATATTTGTTCTCATTAGGATCAACAGGATCGACCGGATCAACTGGGTCAACTTCGACTACTTCCTCTACCCCTTCTGCTGGGTCATCTTCCCAGTTCTTAGCCCATCGAAACACGTTATAACCGTCGTCATCGTCGTCTTTACCCTCTACACTGTAATCCCAAGATACATTCCAATCATCTTTCTTTCCGTAATCAGGCCCACGATTATGCATTCCTGATCGTCCTCCTCCTACTTGCTGCAGGATATCGTCACCGTCGTAGGCTAGACGTTCCCTGTCTAATATTCTTTGATCAAGTTTTATGCCATGCTGGGATCCAATTCTGGCCAACGCACGAGCTGTATCACCTATGTTATATGCCTTGTTCCCATATGGACTACTTCCTCGAATGTCTCCATCAGTATAAATTCCTTCATATTCGTCATAAGTAAATTGCTTGTCATCGCCAGCTAATTTTAAAAGTGAGTCGTACATCCATTTGTCTTTATCACGAAGTGTCTCCTGGTACTCGCCATATGTACTATTTTCTACATTGCTCCACCCTTGCGATTGTGCGTGATCAGAATGGTACACATCACTAAAACTGGTTCTTCCCATCTAAATTAAAGACTATTAATTTTATTTTACTTGTTATTGTCAGTCATAAATTTAGGAACCATCATCGAGGACACAGGCTCAGAAGAACCCATACGCCAATCGATCCAGATCTTATTTGTTTTCTCTAGTCTTTCGAATGTTTTAGGATCTTTATCAGCAGTTGTTTCTAGGAAACAAAGAGTTTCGCTTTCTAATTTTCTAGTACTAAATTCAATATCAATCGTATCTAATGTTCTTCGATGATGAAAATGAGGCACTCCTTTGATCTTCATATGAAGTGGATTGCAGCAGTTGTTGTCACCACAAATCATCTTCATTGGCAATCTTCCGATATCGCCCCAAGTGAACCATGCTGCTACTCGTGAAGCAGAGAATTGACGACCAGAATTCCAGTGACGAGGAATAGGAAAATAACTTGAGTTGCAGCGAGAGTGGAACTTTCCACGCCACGGCCAACACTCATCTGGTCCTTGCATTTCAACAAAGGACCAAAACTCCAGAAATCTTCTTCTATGAGTCTTTTCTATTTTGTGTACATCGAGGGAAAGTCTTCCTTCAGTAAGAGCGCTCACGCAGCGCACACATGCATGGCTGTCTGAGTAACGGGGAATTTGCCCGTCTCTTGAGCCAATACTGTGCTCATGAAAATAACAAATTGGTCCGCTTTCAATTTTTGAATGCAGGTTTGGAGGAAGAGCCCATTGAGCCATATTTATTTAGTGTTAAAAGGAAAACCTTTAGGAGGATTGAAACTGCCACCTAGCGCAGTTAGCTGTTGCTTATTGGGCAATAGTTCAATTTGATCCAGCGGCCATAATTCCTTTCGAGTCGATTCTTCAATCGCAACGGGAACAAGAATGTCTTTGACACCAGTAGCTTGATGAGCGCCAATAACCATTCCTTGGCGTTGATCAACTTTATGTTTAACCCGATGACCCAGCTTTAGGTCTTTCATTGCATACTTTCTCGTTCATATTGAGTGATACAGTAAGCAATATAATTGTTTATGCAAGGTCGTTGTCAGTTTCGTTTTCATCAGAGGGATCTAATGGACCTCTTATGGGGATGCGATGAACTGCTATTCCAGCTTCGATAAACATTTCACGAGCAGCGTCGAATGATTCCTGCCAGCGAAGAGGCTCTACAAAATCAGGGACAACTATCTTATTAATATCAGCTTGGATTAAAACAGCAGCGCAATTACTGCATGTCATTAGCGGCCAAATATACATTGTTGCTCCTGCTAAACAGACTCCAGACTTAGCGGCAAAAGCAACACAATTCATCTCTGCATGGACAGTCATTAATAGTCTTGTTTCTCGGTCTTGGAGTCGAGCATTGCTATCAGTAATTCCTACTGGTAATCCATTAAAACCTTGAGCTAATATTCTGCGATCTCTAACAGCAACTGCTCCTACTTTTGTGCTGGGATCTTTGCTCCAACCAGCAATGTTAGAAGCAAGAACAAGGAACCTCTGGTCCCAATGAGCTGGTGCTTTAGGTGGCTTTAAGTTTGACATAGAATGTAGGGAGGAGGACTATTAATGCTTGAAGTAATTTCTGTTATTGGTGTGGCAACTGCTGGAGCACTCTGGCGGATTGCTTTCACGCAGGGAAGTATGAAGAGGGGAATGGAGGCAATACTTAGAGAGATTCAATTATTAAGAGGAGAAGTCTCAAAAGATATCATTATTGTAAAAGAAGAATTAAGAGATCACGAGGTGCGACTGAGAAAACTAGAGGCTAAAAAGAGATGAATTGTTATCACTGCAAAGGACAATTAATTTGGAAAGCTGAGAGTAATTGTGCCGAAGACTTTCCTGACGGAGAATTTAATTTACATACAACATTGACTTGCGAAGGATGTAATTCCTACGTGGAAATCTATAGTCTCAAACCGGAATAGCCTTAAGAAAATATTTGGTCTACCTCAGTCGGTAGACTAGAGCCATGATTATTATCTATCAAGAGCACATTGAAGTGCTGGAGACAGAGCTGACTGAGCTGCAAACAGAAAATAAATTCTTGAAAAAATTATTGGAATACAAATCGTTGGGTCGCCCTTACGAGCATCATGCTCCAAACTCAACGTCGGCACCAGAGCCAACTTCAGCATCATCGAGATGACCTGGCCTCCAACCGCTTTGCCAAATCTCTCGTGATTTAATTTGGAGCTGTTCAGGTGTTTTGTCGTACTCGTGTAAGTAAGCAATAATAATATCTTTGAGATTATCGTTAGTTGCGTTGTAGCGATTAAGTAGTCTGGCTAAATCAACAATGTCTTGCTTGCTTAAGTCTTTGAGCTTCTTCTGAACTATCCCCTCGATAGTAGGTCGATCGTAAAGATGCATAGGATGAGTAGCCAGACCATTCATTTGCTGTGTGCTTTATCTTTCATTATGCCTGACAGGTGTCGTGGTAGCCGTGGTGTCGTGCTTCTCTTAACCTTTCTGAGTAATTCCTTCCCTTTATTTACTTCTAACGTTCGATTTGTACTTTTATCATAGTGGAACTGTGAAGGGTAAAAATGAGAAGCAGGTTATGCCTTTCACTAATAAAGGTTATAAGAAGCATGGAACCATGGAACCTTAAATGAGACTCATGTATTGATAACTCATTACAGGAGCAGATAGTGACACCAACAGCTCAGACCACGACACCTCGCTAATGAAAAAGACCGCCATTACAGCAGTCTTATAACGAACACTTTGTAGTCTTATTGAGATTGTCTCGTTAAGACTTCATCCAAACTCTCTTAGATTGATTATTCTCCTTAATCTTTTTAGGTTTGCAGTTCATTCTTTTCATGCAGTCGGTGATTTCCTTAGTCATTGCCCTATGTTGAGTAACAGGAACATCTAAATGTCTGAACATATCAGCAAGAGTTATATAAGGAAGACCTTGATGCCAGCCACTGGTTTCCTTATCAAGCACATTAGAAACAGCAAGTTCTACAGGACTGTCTTTAGTAAACGAGTCTGTGTAGTCAGAGATATGACTTAACTCGTGGCTGCTGAAAACATTAACTGGTTGGTCTAAGTAATGTTTATAAGCAGCATGCCAAATAGAATCACGATCTCTCTTGAGTCGATCTAAGTCGATGATCTTAATATCTGAGTTCTCTTTAGAAGCAACAGTACCGATTACCTGAATAGGAAGGAATCTTCTGTTACCAGTTGGGTCAGATAAGAAATCAGAGTTATTAGTAGCACCAGCTAAGACGAACGCCCTGGGGTAAGATTTCTCGTTCTCATATTTACGAGCAGATCTATCAACGCTTACTGAGACGAGGTTCTTTAATTCCTCTGAGAATTTGCGTTTGGTATATCTTTCAAATTCATCCATGACAACAATGAAGCCAGCATGAAGAGCATGAGGTCTTGAACTTAAATATTCAATCGACTGCTGCATTGTCGTTACCCACGGATAGGTTCCATCGATTGGATTAGGCGGAGTGAGATATTGGAAAAATGTTGACTTACCACAATTCTGACTACCAATAAGAATTGGCATCCAGTCGTGGATACATCCTTCTGACATCACACGACTAACAGCACCAATTAGAAATCTCTTAAGGATGAGATCTGCTAACCGACTACCGCAAGGCATAACAGGATTCTGGATTGGATCATCCGAGACACCTAGTATTTCTGTTGCCAATCGATCGAAGTAAGGACAAGGATCAGTAGAAGCAGCACAAGCAGTGAGATACTTTTTTACTGGGTGATATCTATTCTCATAACCAATTTGAGTGGCGATATCAAAGACTAATGTTTTTGGAAATACTGTTCCTTCTGTCTGACTCACATTGAGATACATCAATGTTGGGTCATGGATTGGGCGTGGACTTCCTTTGGGTCCGAACTCCAACTGCTGGTTCATGACATTAAGTCTTAAGCCGTTGAAGTTTCTATTAATAACTTCTCTTATGCGATCAACTTGGTTTTCTCCACGGCGACCTCGACCTGTATCTGGAGGATCGTAAGAATCTGGATCTTCTTCTTGGCTCTCAAAATCAGCATCTATATTATTGGGCTCTTCCGTTACTCTTTCGATAACTGCTGTTTGTGCCCAAGACTGTTCGCCAAATAATCCTTGAGTAGCAGTATCGGCTGTAGCAAAGTCCTCCTCATCTTCATCTCCTAAGAATGCAGAGTGCTCATAACCTGCAAAAGATTTGCCGTATATCCCAGTTAAGGCATTGCTGTTATTTTTTAATTCTGGAGGTAGGTTTTTCCTCCACTCGGGATCAGATGTTGAAGCAGCAGTAAAGATCGCTCCCAGATGCTCCCCATTAAATCCGTCAAAGAACTTACGGGTTGTTTGATGTTTCTTTAGACCATGATGACAACGAGTTGCCCATTCTTGCCAGTAAGGAAATAATTCATCGCCACCAGCTTTAGCAGCAGTTGTGACATCGGTGAATAATTTACGCTCGCCATCACAGGTTGCATCAATAATATTTTCTAAGCAGTGAATAGCTAAAGCAATTGAATGATCATCAATATCTTCTTTGCGGCGGTCATATGTATTACGTCTGACAACTAAAGCTCTTTTGGCATCATCAACAATGCTGCGATCTAAAACAGCATCCTTATTAAATAGAGGTTCTGTTGCTTTATCGTTTCCATAGAAAGTACGACAGCAATCAGTACATTGTTTATCTGCGCCAGTTTGAGCAACAAGAAGAGTAACTATTTCCTTATATAAGTCAGGGTCTTTTATAAATTCTGGAAGTTGAAATATGACACGAAATCTTTCCTTATTAATAGAAGGGTCATGGCTAGTGGTCGTGTAAAGCCAGGCTGCTTTCTCTGCTAGTGGTTTAGATAGGAAGCCGTCAACAGTAAGTCCATCATCAACATCGACAACAGCTAAAGAACTGCCTTCAAATGCGGCGCTGTTTCGATGATCCCCTTTCATCGCGGCTGCAACGAAAGCAGATCCGTTCATCACTTGCTTACGAAGGTCTTCTAATGTTCCCGTTTGTTTCTGCCAATTAAAAGCAAACTTGCTTTCCCAATGAGACGGCTTATTTTTAATCGAAGGATGGATACTGAAATTAATTTCATTCACAGTTAGCTGCTTTGTACGGATACTTAGTGTGCCTTGTCTTGCAAAAAGTACAAGTTATTTCTATATCTTCTATCGTATTCGTTTTAGATTTTTAAGTTCTGGCTCTTGCAAAGTGAATTACCTTGTTAAGCAATATTACTAAATAAGTATAAAAGCGCATGCCAGGTCTTTAAATATTAGAGCTAGAACGTATATAACGTAAAGAATTATTTTAAATGACGACTTTTTAGTGTATTTAGCAAGAAACGGATAGCAAAAAATTACAATTCGTATTACGATTCGTCCACCTAAAAGGAAATGGCTTGCAACTATGTAGCGGATTGTACCGTTTTGCTATATGGTTATATCCAAGAGCAGGTATCGATCACTCATATCCTTCTTTAGGTGTCACTTTTACTTATGAAAGTGACTATGTTCTTCGACAACACTAACATCTAAAACCTTGTGTTTTGAGATGCCTTCAAACGCTTTTCATTACTCCACCACCCACCATGGCTAAAACTAATCTTAAGAACAAGCTACAGGTCGAGAGGTTTATACAGTCCCTAAATCAGTTGATGGTTGTACAAAAGCTCTCACAGAGAAAAGCATCCGAAAAGATTGAAATCACGATTGGGACAATGACTAAATACCTGAGAGGAGAAGTCAATCCATTTGATGTTAAAACTCGGATCACTAGAAACTTGGCTCGTGAATTAGGTATGACACCAGATGCTCTTTATTCTTTTTATGAGACTGGTGTTTATAAAGATGATTTATCGATTTCAGATGTTGTTAGTTGGATTAAGAGCACAAGTAAGTTTGATGACTTGCCTAGTATTTTACAAGCTTTATCTGATAGCCAGTCATATGATAGAGAGAGAACGACCGTAGCTACATCTCCAAAAATTGCAGCTATCCCAAAAAAGCCAAGCGCTGCTGATGTCAAAAGGATAGGTATATTAACTGCTAAACATTTTAAGAAGATACAGAGAGCGGAAGTCTTAGGTGCTAAAGAAACATGGAAGCTATTTACGGATCAAAAAAGCATCAAGGGTGTTCCAGAAGAGCATTTAAATGTAATACTTGATCTCTTCAGAGGAGAAGAAACTTTCACTCTCGATATGTACTTAAACATAGGATTTGAATATGGACGTTGCCCAGTTCTGCAAGCTTTTAGGACAATGTCTGATTTACCTCTAGAAAGCGAGCATGTTCAGTTAATTCACGAAGCTGAACTGTACATAGCTCATATGGCTAGTAAAAAGAACAAAAAATTTGAGTTGTCACCAGTATGACAGGCCAGTTAACTAATCAGGATTTGCAGAAATATCAAGATCTTCTTGCTGAACAATTTAACGAAGTAGGAAGATCGCTATTTCTTTCCAACAAAGAGACATGGGCAATGTTTCTTAAACAGGAAGAATCAGACATCATTCCTAGAGATCATTTACCCGCAGTTGAAAGCATCTTGCTTGGTAATCCAATTATCTCCATCGAGGTGTTTAGGGATATAGCTTGTGAAGTTTTAAAGAAACATAAATTCTGCACTATTATCCGCGTCCTTTACAAGATGGCAAATGGGAATTTATTACCTGAACTTGTTGATCTCTCTTTGAAAATTACTGCTTTAGTTCTCAATCCCGAGGCTCTACCAGATCCAAGTGCTTAGCAGCTCCGTCTAGATCATTATTAAATTGGCAACAACCTAAGTAGCAACTCAGGTATCTATTGAATTCAGTCTTTCCGCCAGTTAATTGATAAGTATGAACAGTACCACCGTTGTCAGTTGTATAAAGAAGCTTTGGCTTATCCATTAATACTGTTTTGATATCAATTTAATTCTATTAAACAGTTCGGCTTTCACAATGCAAGACTAATGATACAGTATAAATACCTATTACAATAGAAGGAAATTGTTAGGTTACGTTTTCAATGACACCTGAAGCAGAAAAGTTTAACGGCTGGATGGCGATGCTTGGTATCGTTGCAGCTTTTGGCGCATATGCCACAACTGGTCAGATCATCCCAGGAATTTTTTAATGACTGACTCATCTGTTACTACCGAATACGGTAAGCAAAATATTTTTGCCAAGGAAGCTGAACCACAGTTAATGGAAGAATATAAAGGATATGTAAAAGAAGCAGAACTATTAAACGGTCGCCTTGCAATGCTCGGTTTTGTTGCTGCTCTCGGGGCTTACCTCACTACTGGGCAAGTTATCCCCGGAATCTTCTAACTCCTGCTTTAACTCTTTAAGAATATGTTTGGCTTTTTTTTCTTCCTCTTTTATCTCTTGATAGCGTCTAATTTTTTGCAGCCACTTAGTTCTGTAGCGATCTAATTCTTCACTAGTAAGAATAAAACTTTGATCGATTTCAGTAGTGGAAACAATAATCTGAGCACAATCAATTTTGATACCCAGAGTTTCATCCAGTGCTTGTGAATAAGCAGCTAGTTGCATTGCACATTTATTGAATTTATTCCATCCAGTAAATCTTGAGCGATCTTCTTTCCCTCTGGGATAATAACGAGAATAGGGTTGGTTACTAGTCTTAAAGTCAGCGATTATATTAGTACCATTGCGAACTCCTACTAAATCAGGGCAGCCGCAGTAGCCATATTTATGAGACCAGACTCTTGATATTCCATCTTCTCCTGTGCAGTAATTCCACTCGGGCCTAAGTGGCATTTCGCTCCAGAGGAAGGAGTCGTATTTATCTAAGTGTTTACTGATTCCATTCCAGAAAGGTTTATATTCCTCTTCTATCGTTATATCTTTACCCCTTATATAATTCTCTGCTGCGGCATGAACTGCGCTACCTCTTTTACATGCAGCGGCACTACCACCTGGGTTCTTTGCTATCCAATTCCTAAGTGCTTTCTTACTACTTTCTGAAGCGCATTTACTGAGGATTGTTGTAACCGAGGGATATGCTTTATCTGCTTTATCAGTTCTATAATGCCGTTCACCATTGACTTCGAATCTTGTAGCTGGCATACCGTAAGACAATTGTTACATATAATGTAACGCTTTCTTACAGAATGTAACGATTAGTAGTCAATAAATAGCTGGGACTTACACCATCAATACATCCTTATAGCAAGTCTCTAATAGGGAATCTCGACCCTGGAACCACTCGCTATCCGCAGACAGAACACAAATCAAAACATATTTCTCTACTCCAATCGATCAACATAATTGTCGGTTCGGATAATTAAGGATCTAAAGGAGAAAGTCTGATAAGGCAGGAAGTAAACGCAGGCCATGCAAACCTGTGAAGGAAGCCCAGCCTGACTAGTCGTCTGTACCTTTGTTTAGAAATTCAAGTGATTTATAGATTTGATCTTCTGGATTCTGACAGGAGCTATAGGCAGAGAACTCATCTATTAGGCTTTGACCTAAATGAACTCCACCTTTTTTAATTTCTTCTACACCAATTTTGTTGTCCAAATGTCTTGCAAGTGCCGGACCAACGACACTTAAATATGCAAGATATGCATTATCTGGCACGACAGTTTGTAAGCTAGCTCCACTATTAGTGAAGCCATCTAAAATACGAATCAATTCTTTAAGTAAAAGGTTGGTCTCCTTTTGTACTTTGACTTGCTCCAGGTGCAAGGCGTATTGATTCATCGAGTCATCATTTTTCTTTGATGTCATGAATAATAGTTCCGTTAAATTCCTTGGCAAAAAGTAAAGAGGCTTTATCTATTTCGGACAGTTCTTTCCATGCAGAATTACATATTTGGTGTCCGTAAGTATCTAAAAGTCCTTTAACTTCTTTACTAGTTTTAGCCGATTGAAGTGCTGCCAGAACTGGATGATGGGTATTCGACAAAGATAGAATAGGGCGAAGTTTCAGGTACTATTTGGTAATTCAGTATTGATCTTTCTTGTATTAACTCATCTAAAACATGCTTCCATACATCAATAGCAATACTATTATCTGCATATTTATATGGAAGCTCAATAATCTTCACCTTCGTCCCATTCATTAATTTGACAAAAGGTGCTTTCTGTAGCGTGTAAAGGCAGTCAGGGGAATAGATAGTAGTCTGGCTGAAAAAATCAGAAGTATTGCTTATATTCACTTTAAACTCCATGCATGACAGGGTATACGTATAACGAAAACTTATGTTTTTGGTATATTAATCTAACACTAACAATGAGCGCTGAGAAGTGAAGAGATATTAAGTCGTATAAATTGTACATTAGCTCCAATCCTCGCCAATTTCGTCCTTGCTAGCTGGAGCATTCGCGATATCAGTGTCAGCTCCGTAATCATCTCTCTTAGTAGGAGGAAGACCGCAAGCAGGTTCCTTCTCTTCTGCTGGCTTACCTTTAAAAGGATCGCCTTGTTCATATAAAGCAGGCAACCAAATCAAATCCTTTGCTTCTTGCCATGCTTTAGTTACTGCCGCTGGAATCTTAGGTAGTAATTCAGGAGTCAGGGTGTAAGAGGTGTCCTTGCCAGTACCTTTTCTTTTTAATGTGACCTTGAAATTATGGATGCCTGTTGCATGAGCAAAATAGCTATCCATTGAAAGAGTATCTTCTAGAGATTCTCGTAGGTCATTCCTGTCGAAGGTGACGATTTTGTATGAGCCATGTTCCGCTAGATCAGGAAACTTAGCTAAAACATTTAGTCCAGTCTTTTCATTAGCTTTATTGAAATAAGCAAGAAAAGTGACAAAGCTTTTTGGATATGCAAGATCTTTATCAGGATCATGTTGGCCGTAGACAACTGGAGGGTTAGCTCTTCCTGCTGCATAACCTAGTTGAATTTCATCTTTGTAATTAGATGGAACTCCTTTATGGAAAGGGAACTTCTTGTGGATGGCACGCTCTCCATCTTTTGCTTGCGTCCAATAGCTTTTACCACTGATGACATGGTCTGGATATTGACCACAGATAATCATCACGGCTTTTTCACCGTCACCTATCTTTGATTGATCAATGTAATTGGGATTAGGACCAGCCTTCTCGTCCGACTTGGTGTTAGCACCAGCGGCTGGTTTGTAATCAGGAGGGAAAAATGACATGGTAATTACCAGTTAGATGAGGGCATTTGGTCGTCGTCATCACTTGCTACGAACTGAGAATGCTCGTAACCTGACGCAGCTTTTTCTTTGGCGGGGTCTGCTTTTGATCCACCAGATCCGGTCTTATGGACACGTAGTCGTCGAACCTTGATTACCGGATAAGTACTACCGTCCTTACTCTTCTCTGTAGTCATCATTCCATTAACTTCAACGAGAGTTCCTTTAGGTGCTTTAGTTATGCGCTCACCCCAAGAACTGCGCCCTGGAGTAGAAGATTTGTAGCCTCGTATCCTGAAGAAATCGGAGATCTGCTCCTTCTGCTTATAGCGATTAACTACGACACTGCGACTGCAACTCTTTTCAGCTTCTTTAGTCTCTCCAACAAATCTGCCAACAAGTGTGACTTCATTGAAGAATTGCTGATCAGTAGCATCACAGCAAGCTGAGACTCTGATAATTGGTTTACCGTCTAGCTCGTGATTCTCTTTCCAACCTGAATCGCCTTTAGAGAAGAGTGATACTTCTCCGCAGACAAGGATAAGATCATTAGCCTTTTTATTTCTTAGATGGTTGGCTGGACCCTCTTGTGTTGCAGGTGCTCTAAGGATTACTTCGAAGCTATCATTGCCAACAGTATTGGCACTAGCTACAAGAAATTCTCTGCCGTCAATAACAATTTGACTGGGTTGAGAACCTAGAGACGCAACAAGAATTGCATTAGACACAAATGAACTTGTTTTGTGAGGTCTTTAGACACTAGCGTGCTCTGGCACACATTCAAGTATTTTTAACACCATGTATAGCGTGGTGAGTTATTTATCTTGCACATGTAGCGTTATTTGCTCGCATATTTCTCCAGCCAATAAGGAACTTTAGGAATTGGTTCAGCCGTCTGGGGCATCACAAGAATGATTAAATTATTATCCGAGCCTTGTATTCTTAATGGTCCTCCATCAAAAGCTGACAAAGAAATTGAGGAATCAAAGATACTTAAAGACCTTAATGCTTTGTTTATGTAAGTCAGGTTATAACGGCCAGCAGTAGGCGAAGTTGTGGGTGTATTACTCCAACGATCTAAACAGTTCTGGATGGCCTTTGATAGCGGTGCAAAAGCCACTGTGGATCTCATAACAGGAACTTCTATTATTTGGTTAGCTGTTGTCTTTTTGTAAGTAGTTACGACTGCTTGATCGTCATTGATCTGAATATTCCTATCCCCGGTTTTAATACCTTTCGTGGCTTTAATTAAATCCTTACTTGGAATAATACAAGCGGATTCATCTGCTGAGCCAGAGGGATCAAAAGCGAGACAGGCAATATTACCTTTGTCTGTAGAGGCTATAAAAACGCCTCCTTCAGGTGCTGGTGTTATTTGGACTGATTGGTACGGAGCAAACTGTCCGACGAAGTCAGACGCTACAGACAGGAGTGCTGAATTGAAGTTGAGCATTGCCAGATCTTTCTTTCATTTCGACTGCTCCAGTAAGAGTAGTGACTCTATTGAGCCAGCGCAAGCGCCATCTAAGCATTGCTTTCTCAAGATTCTTATTTCCTTCTGTTAATTCGTCAGCAGTAATTAACGGTTGGTAGCCAGGATCTATGGGTTCATTAGTTAGATAGTTTACAAGCACTGCTCTTTTTCGAATCATTCTCTTTATTTTCCTTGGATAAATAGACTACCAAAGATTATTTATGAGTGTGAATACTTAGCTATTATTTTGTACTAGAATCTTCGATTTTCTTACCTGTCTTAGGAAAGATAAATTCCTCAAGGATGGCATCAACCCTAAAACGTAGGAATGCTGCCTCTTGCACTGAATTAGTAAAAGTAGGTAGAGGGGTCGAACTGGGTGAATTAAATTCTTTCATAAAAGTGTCAAAGACCCAAGCCTCTTCCTTATTATGTGGAGCTGGTACTGTCATATGCCTAGGCCGCCTTCCTATTTAAGACTTCTTGATCAGTAAGACGTTCTAACTCTTCAAAGGCTTTTACTCCTATTTTGTTAATAGCTTTTTGTCTGAAAATTACGAGATTTAATTTTTGATCTTTATCCTCTTGTAGCTCTAATAGTTTTTCTTGTAACTCTTCTAAAGACAAATCATTGATTAACTTTCTATGGTAAAAATCTTTCAAGATAGACAGATGATTACGTTGATTTTTAGGTCTCAAATGGGAGTTATCCATTAGTCTTTGTCCTCGTAAGGTAGTTGTGGAATACCTGCTTGACTGCAAGTAATTTTATTAATTTTGTAGCCACGCAATTGAGCATCGTTTAAGATCCTTGATTTAATTTCTCTAAGAAAGAATCCCATAGGAGACAGGTTTTGAGAGCCCTGAAGATTACCTCTTTGCTTTGTATTAGAGGTAATAGTGATAGTCATAGTGAAGGTGTCAGGCATAAAGCTGCGCCTCCTTATCGTTGTAGGTTTTGAACGAATAGCTTCCGTGCTTACGGATGTGCAAGATGTATCTATCACTTGGACTAAATTCCTTATCGAGCCTCGTGAACGCTTGGTTCTCAGTGCATTTCGAGGCGTAAAAAAGTTGTGGAAAGGGTTCATGTTTTTGTTTGAGTAGGATTTCCCAGTCGTCAATATGAAGAATTTCAGTTCTATCCATCACGCTGCAATTGCCTCAGACGCAAAATCTTGGATGTATCCACGCTTAGCGGTGGTAATTGTTTCTCCGTCTAAGGTTCTTAGCCAGTAAGTTTGAAACTTCTCATCAATCTTGAGAATTTCATAGACACCATCTTTTGTATTAGCTGGTCTCTTAGAGTGAATCACTCTTTGAATAACACCATCTTTGCTGATAGAGGTATTAGGAAAAGCCACACGCACGTATTGCCCTGCTTTTAAAGGTGTATCGAGTGGTATTTGGGGCATTGATAAAGTTGACAAGGCCATAGGTCTAGTGTTGCTTGGTATCTAGTATGCAATATGAACGCTAGATATCAAATGTATGTGATCAACTATTACAAGATGTACGCCAGATATATGTATTCCGATACAATAGGAATGTAAACGTCGGACCTTTAGGTCGCAGAAAACCACACCAGACGACGGGGGTGTGGCTATCGGAGACTCAAATGTCTAACTCAGCGGTTTGTTCCAGACCAGTAATCGAAGCACCTAAGCTCGTTTACCGTGGTGTTAAATACCAAGGAACATCAAAGAAAGCTCAACTAAAGAAGTAAGCTTTCATTAGTTAGCAACCGAAGAGCCTTGGACTACTACTGTTCAGGGCTCTTTTTTATGGATTCAAAATTGTAATTATACCTATCATGTCCTTCGATATCTTCTTCTTTATATTCCCCTTTTTCATATAGAGACATGGCCTGATCTTCGGAGTCAGCATAAACTTCGTATTCAACGGATGAAGTAAAAGTTTCTGTAATTACATAACGATCTTTCTTTTTAGTCATTAGTTTTCCTCCTTATGTTCTAGCCATAAAGCTTTAGCAGTCTTTTTACATTCTTCTATCTGCTTGTCATCTAAGTCGGCAGCAAATGATTCACCTGCATCACCAGCTTCTTTGCATTTCGCGTCACTCGGAGCAGTCAAAGACATGAATAGACAAAAAGTCAGTCCTTGCTTAGGGTCACGAAGATCAAAAGGTATTCCATAGTGTTCAACGTGGGGGGATGCTTTAGTCATTAGTTTTCCTCCAATGTCACTCTTACATCCCAATAGCCATCGTCGTCTTCAATAATTTCAACGGAATTGGGACATTTATCGAGCCATGTATGTAATGATTTTTCCTCTTCAGGGTTGAAAGCCATTATTTTTCCTCCTGTAATTGGATTTGCCAGTCTTTTAGTGACGACCATTTAATAGAGCATGGACCTTCGACGCGAGCAGCATCTTCTATCCCAACCATGATTTCGGTAAGGTCTCCAATGGTTACGTGAAATCCAGTAATAAAGAATTCAGCGCCATTCGGGTTGATTAATAAAGCTCCTACAAGTGTTTGCAGGGCTATGTGAGAATTGGAATCAAGTTTCATTAGTTTTCCTTCTTACGGATAGTGTTAGCGGCTAAGCAAAGTGTGGTTCTAAAGTTTCTTTCTTTATCGAGAAGTTTTTCAGACAGTAATACTATCTCATCGATAAAATCTCTCATCTTTACGTACTCAGGGTCGCCTGCTGTTTCGCATTCCAGTCGAACATCAAAGTCAGGGTTCTCCATGAACTTCACATGGATATCAATAGCCGCTTCTACTTTTTCATTAAAAGCTGCTTCTACTGATCTGCCTAGTTCGTCGATCTTGTCTTGTTTCACTGGGTTTCCTCTTTCACATCTTCTCTTTTCCATCCAAAAGGAAAAGTGTGAATCCGTAAACCAGTCATTCTTTCAAACTTATACATAGCTTGTTTGTCTGAGTCAGGTGCTCTTATATCCCAGAAGTGAAGGCCCATTGGGGTTGTCTCCTCTTTCCAATCATTAACAATAAATCCCCACTCTTTGTACTTTTCATCGTCGTAGCCCCATTCAACAGAAACCTTTCCGTCTCCATCTTCTAGTGCTGGGCGTGTATACGTACCTTTCCTTACGTAAGCTGGTTCGCCTAGAAGTTTAACGAGATCAGAATACCTGGCTCGAACTTCTGCGACCTTGCCGAAGCCTTGACCTAAATCCATTAGTTTTCCTCCTTAAAGACCATCATGCCATTTAGTGCCAAAGGCAGCCATCATCTCTTGATCTGATGGTTCGTTATCTTCATCGTCATCATCATCTTCAATGATTGAAGGTTCAAATTCCATAAGTATCCCAAAAGGTCTTTTATAAATACCTTCAAATTCAACTTCTCTTGATATATCAGGAAATTGATTATCGAAAGTTTTCTTTCCTTTGTGATTACAAAAATGAAATTCAATAGTGTCATCATCAGAAACATTGTGCTGTTTCCATATTTCTTTTAGATGACCTACTGTGATTGGTGGTACGTCAGTCATTAGTTGGTTGTTGCAATGGAATGGATGTGATTGCGGATAAGTTTTGCCCATTGACCACACTTGAGACGGCTTCCTCCTCGATGCGTTGCTTTATTTAGTTCGTATGAGGCTTGGAAGCAATCGTCGTCGTATGTGTCAATCAATCGGTCGTGGTACTTAAGTAGTTGAACGTTATTCAGTTGTTGAAAATAGGATTCAATTTTTGGGTCATTCGTGGGCATGTTTTGTACGTAAACGTTTTTTGTGCCAGGTGCAGCTCCAAAGATCTGACTCGCTAGCTGGTATTGCTATTTGTTTATGGATAATTTCACTCACTTTCTTCGGGGCAACCTTGCTAGCTATTTTGTGATCTCCATGCCAGATATCGTACGTACCATCACGATGAGGTTCCACACAAAAAGCTTCTAATTCGTCAGTCAATAGTTCGTTTTATTGTCTTGCAATAGTGTAGGAGCTTTGTAAATTGTTTATCCACGGTGCTGCTCCTTTTTCCAAAGTTCTTCAAATTTCGCATTGAAGGTATGGAAATTAGAATCTTCAAAAGCAGAAGAAAGAACCTCGTAAATATCGGCAGGAGTCTCGAAGCAAATCTTGCTGACTAGAACTCCAAGAGCTTGTT
>CEUA01038642.1_pt1 | contig 25259 bp, 22 predicted proteins | sample 361541 | NCBI WGS metagenome assembly CEUA01 (sample SAMEA2623079, study PRJEB7988) | marine metagenome | isolation source: saline water (ENVO:00002010), including
CCTGATTTAGGCTATTATCTGGATGATTATGTTGGTTGTGACGTTGGATTAGGATTAGGGTATTGTTATAATGGAGATGCTGAGGATGAAGGCGCTGCTGGATATGGTTTTAATCCTCCTGCTATTGGAGTAGATTTTTTTCAAGGCCCAATAGCAGATATCGGAGATGGAATTGATAATGATCGAGATGGAGTTATTGATGAAGATGGAGAGCAGATCATTATGTCAAAATTTGTCTATTATAATAATGATGGTACTGTTACAGGAAATCCTGGCAATGGCACAGATATTTATAATTATTTGCGAGGTATTTGGAGGGATAATGTTCCTATGACATATGGTGGTGATGGGCATGGAGGTGGAGCCGGATCAACTACAGAGTTGTGTAATTTTATGTTCCCAGGAACATCAGATGCAGATTTTCCTGGTCAAGAATGGACGGAAGTAACTGCTGGAAATGTTCCAGCTGACAGAAGATTTTTACAGTCTGCGGGTCCTTTTACTTTGGAGCCTGGAGCTGTAAATACTATTACCACTGGGGTTGTATGGGCTAGAGCAAAATCAGGAGGGCAAACAGCATCAATACAATTATTAAAAATTTATGATCGAGAAGCGCAAGCATTATTTGACAATAACTTTAATATATTAAATGGCCCGGACGCTCCAGATATCAATATTAGAGAGTTAAATAAAGAGTTGATTTTTACATTGTCAAATGCTGAGAGTTCAAATAATTTTAATCAGTCATACTCAGAGAAGGATCCATATATTACAAAACCTGAGAATCTTTTAAATTATCCAAATTATGAATTTCAAGGGTATCTAGTTTATCAATTAAAGGATGCAACAGTTTCAGTAACAGATTTAGATGATCCCGATAAAGCAAGATTGATTTTTAGAAGTGATATTAATGACACTGTTGCAGGAATTGTAAATCAATATTTAGACCCAATTTTAGGTGTTTATACTCCGGTTGAAGAAGTTGCTTCTGTTCTAAGTGAAGGCGTTATTGGTTCTGTTGACGCAGGTGTTGAATTTTCGTTTCAAATATCAGATGATAAGTTTGCTTTAGGAAATACCAGATTAGTAAACCACAAGACATACTATTTTATGTCATTAGCTTATGGATATAACAGAGCAGAAGAGAATGCCTCTCCGTATGACGTTAATGCTCCTGATTATGATGGGAGAAATCAACCATATATCTCTGGGAGAAGAAACATTAAAGTATATTCTGCTATTCCTCATTTTACTGAACCAGAGAATGGAGGAATGATTTTAAATGCTTCATATGGTGATGGGGTTAAGCTTACTAGACTGGAAGGTCAAGGAAATGGAGGGTTTGCACTTGATTTAACTGAAGAAACGGTTAAAGAGGTTTTAAATTCAGTAGAACACAGGAGTTTATATCCAGTTTATAAGCAGGGAGCAGGACCAATTGCTATTACGGTGGTTGATCCTGTTAATATTCCTAAAGGTGATTTTACTTTTAAATTAATGGACCCAATATTTACTTCAAGTGCTGTTACTTCATATGGTAGATGGGAGTTAATTAATAATGAGAATGGTAATCTTGTTGCTTCTGCTAATGAAGATATTGAAGTTGGATCAGAGCAGTATATTTCTAGTTTGGGTTTAAATGTTAAAGTATTACAAGCTCATAATCCAGGTTCTGATCCAAATAATATTGAAAATAATGGTTTGATTTCGGGGACAATTGAATTTGAGGATGGTAATGATAGGTGGTTAAGTGGTGTGGCAGATAGAGATGATGAGAGTGAGTTTTTTACTGTATGGGGATTTAATTGGATTAGGTCTGGTTCATACGAAAATGAAACAAATTCACTTTTGAGTGATTATGGTTTGTCAGATGACCCTAATGGGGTATTTGAAGGTGCAGTTATACAGAATAATATTGCTTTTGGTGGTATTTTTGATTGGACAGGAGGTACTTGGGCTCCTTATCGTTTTGCATCTCACTTTAATGACGGTCCTGGTTTAAGTAATTCTATAACAAATTTGGCAAAAATAACAAGTTTAAATTCAGTTGATATTGTTATCACTGATGATACTGCGATGTGGAGTAGAGTTTGTGTAGTTGAAGCTCAAGATGATGAGACGCTTGCTGAGGGTGGCACGGCAAAAATGGGCTTAAGAGCAGGTTCTTCTTTAAGCAAGACACAAGTATTACATATGTACGATACGACAGCAAAGGTTAATATAACTGTTGATGCTACTAATACTGTTGGTATGAGTTGGTTTCCTGGATATGCTATTGATATAGAAACAGGCGAAAGATTAAACATTATTTTTTCAGAAGACTCATGGCAAACTTCTGAAAATGGAGATGATATGGTATGGAATCCTACAGGAAAACTTACAACAGATGATTTTCCACAATATGACCCCTCAGCTCCTGTGGGAGAACAATTTTCAGGTGGTAATTATTTATTGGGAGGCAAGCATTTTATATATGTTGTGAACGGCGCTTCATGGGTAAAGAGTACTCAGGATTATACCACTAATATTGCTGATTGTGACTTTTCTCCAAATTATGATGAGTCTGCTTGGATCTATTCTAAGTTATTGGGAGATAATAATGGTACAGGAAAGTGGTCTGTATTTAAAAACGTAACTTGGGTTGGCTCTTCATTGTTAGCGCCCGCTAGATCTTTAGATCTTTCAAATACAGCAAAGATTAAATTAAGAGTAACAAAACCTTATAAACCATATGAAACAGTCAATTCCGACAAGTTTTTTGATAGAAATACAGCTTTAACTTTAGGTAATACTTATGTGGTTACTTATGAAAATTCTCCAACAACCTGGGGAGGAAAGACAGTTACCTATGATGGGGTTGATTATATGCCAGGAGAGGCATTTATTGCTAGTGGAACTCCCAATTTTACGGGTTCTGATAAGGCAAGGGTTGTAGAGGCGGATCCAATAAATAGTTTCCACCCTACATATAGTTTTAATACAGATAGTATTGTTGCAGTAAAGAAAAATTTTGATGCTGCTTTAGAAGCAATGGAAACAATAAGAGCAGTTCCTAATCCTTATTATGGATATTCTTCATATGAAACCAATCAGTTAGATAATCGAGTTAAGATTACTAATTTGCCATCTGAAGCTACTGTGAAGATATTTACTGTTGGAGGCATCTTGGTTAGAACCCTGAAAAAAGATAATAATATGACTTCTATAGATTGGGATTTAAAGAATGATTTTGGAATTCCAATTGCATCAGGATTATATGTAATTCATGTGCGAGCAAAATTGTGGGATTCTGATAATAATGAATTTGTAGAAAAAGACAAAGTAATTAAATGGTTTGGAGCATTACGCCCAATTGATTTAGATACTTTCTAAATAAAATAAATATAGACGATAAAATAGTTATAGATATGAAACAAATGAATAATTGGGTTAAATCTACTGCAGTTTTTGTGCTTATAGTACTTGCTGGTAATCAAATTTTTGCAGGTAATCCACAAAGAGCAGGGCAAGCAGGAGCATCTGAGCTTTTAATAAACCCTTGGGCTAGGACTTCAGGTTGGGGAGGAGCAAATATTGCTGGAGTTAGAGGATTAGAAGGTATTTATTCTAATGTTGCAGGACTTGCTTTTACACAAAAAACTGAGTTAATTTTTTCTCAAACATCATGGTTGCAATATGGGAATAAGATGTTTAGCGCTCAAGATGCAGTTAGTAGTATTAGCTCATTTGGATTTTCTCAAAAAGTTGGAGAATCAGGAGTTCTTGGTTTTTCTGTAATGAGTATGGATTTTGGGGATATTGAAATCACTACTGTTGATTTGCCTGATGGTGGTCTAGGAACTTTTTCTCCTAATTTTATGAATTTGTCACTATCTTATGCTAAGATATTTTCAAATAGTATCTATGGTGGAGTTACTGTAAAAATGATTACTGAACAAATAGCTAATGTTGGAGCTAATGGACTTGCTTTAGATGCAGGTATTCAGTATGTTACAGGATCTAAAGATAATTTAAAGTTTGGAATATCTTTAAAGAATGTTGGACCAAGAATGTCATTTACTGGTGATGGACTTTCTTTTAGAGGTATTGTTGGTGATGGTGATGATTATAAAATGACAGTTGAGCAAAGATCTTCAGAATTAGAATTACCTGCATTATTAAACATAGGAATCTCATATGATATTAATGTCCAAAGAAATCGAATAACTGGTGCAGGAGCATTTACTTCTAATTCATTCCAAAAAGATCAGTATAGACTTGGAGCTGAATATGCTTATAGAGAAATGATTATGATTCGAATGGGTTATACTTATGAAGAGGGAATTATAGAGGCAAGCACAAGAACTACTGCTTTAAGAGGTCCCTCTGCAGGTTTTTCTTTAGAGTTGCCAATGGGGGATAGTGGATCAACATTTGGACTAGATTATTCTTATAGACACACTGATCCTTTCCAAGGGTCTCATACTATAGGTGCTAGAGTTAATTTGTAAATTTAGTTCTATTTTTTTCAGGGGGGATATTTTCCCTTGCTAGATTTTATAAGTATTAAGTTATGGCAATAATATATTTATCACAGAAAGGATATGATGATTTGAAGGATGAATTACAAACATTAAAATCAGTTGATCGTCCCAATATAATATCTCAAATTGCTGAAGCAAGAGATAAGGGGGATTTATCTGAAAATGCAGAATATGATGCAGCAAAGGAAGCCCAAGGACTTTTAGAAGCGAGAATTGCAAAATTAGAAAATGACCTTGCAAATTCTCGGGTATTAGACAAGTCACTAATGGACCTGTCTTCAGTTCATTTACTCACGAAAGCTACCATTAGGAATACAGCTAATGGTATGGAAATGACTTATGCAATTGTATCTGAATCAGAAGCTAATTTAGCAGCAAAGAAGATTTCCGTTACTTCTCCTATAGGAAAGGGGCTTTTAGGAAAGGCTATTGGAGAAATTGCCGAAATACAAGCTCCTAATGGGGTGTTGCATTTTGAGATTACTGACATACAGCCACTGTAATGTCAAGCATTTTTTCTAAAATAGTCAGAGGCGAAATACCAGCATTTAAAGTAGCTGAGGATGAGACCCATTTAGCATTCCTAGACATTTTTCCCTTAGTATATGGACACGTTTTAGTGATTCCCAAAAAAGAGACAGATTATATCTTTGATATTACTACAGAAGAATATTTAGAGCTTTTTAGATTTGCACAGCAAGTAGCTAAAGCGATGGATAAAGTTATTTGTTGTAGCCGTATTGGCATTGCTGTTGTTGGATTAGAAGTTCCACATACACATATTCATTTGGTTCCATTAAATAATGTAGAAGACATTAATTTTACTAGGAATAAGTTGAATTTTTCTGAAATGAAGATGACCGATATTGCACAAAGGATTAGAACTGCTATTTAAGTTTTTCGGGGTTTTCTTTAAGAAAACCCTTCCATCCTGTATAGTTTTTTTGCTTTGTACTAGTATTTCTTTGGAAATGATGACAAACTGCTGCAGCTAAACCATCACTTGCATCTAGATGTTTTGGCATGTCTTTTATATCAAGTATTGATTTAAGCATTGATGCTACTTGTTCTTTACTTGCTGTTCCTTTTCCTGTGATTGCCATTTTTATCTTTTTTGGAGCATATTCAAAGATTGGGATATCACGGTACAATGCTGCTGACATTGCTACACCTTGAGCTCTTCCAAGTTTTAACATTGATTGTACATTCTTACCAAAGAAAGGAGCTTCTACAGCTAGCTCATCAGGATTGTATTCATCTATTAATTGTAAGGTTCGATAAAATATTTTTTTTAATTTTAATTCATGTGATCCTAATTTCACTAAATGTAGCACCCCCATTTGTATTAACTTGATTTCTTTTCCTTTTATATGGATAATACCATATCCCATTATAGTTGTTCCGGGATCAATTCCTAATATGATTTTATCAGTTTGCAATTGTTATATTTGTATCAACAAACTTAAGCAATGCAAAGCAAAAAAACGATTGGCTTACTATTAAAAATTGGTATTGTAGCCTTTGCCCTTTTCTTTTTATACGAACAGCTTATCATTAAAAGTACAGTTAAAGAATTTGATATTGATCATATTGTTGTTCAATTACAAAAAAATTACCTCTTAATTGGAGTAGTAATTCTTATGATGTTACTTAATTGGTTCTTAGAAGCTTTAAAATGGCGGTTTTTGATTTCGAAAATTGAGATAATAAGTATTAAACGCTCTATTAGAGCTGTTTTTTCTGGTATTACTGTATCTACATTTACTCCAAATAGAGTAGGTGAATTTGCTGGTAGAGTATTTTGTTTAGAAAAAGCAGATAGAATCCAAGGGGTTCTAATTACTGTAATTGGTTCGATGGCACAATTACTTACCACAATTGTATTTGGTTTAATTGGAATTTTATTATTACCTAATTTAATGCCATCTTTTGAGTTGTTATTATCGGAAATTATTTTTGCTTTTCCAATCATGCTATTTATTATAATTCTACTAAATGTACTTTTAGTTACCTTGTTTTTGAATGCCCCGGTATTTTCAGTTGTACTATCAAAGTTTAATTTTCTACGTAAGTTTACTAAATATAATGAAGTGTTTGCTTTTTATAATTATTCTGATTTATTGGAAGTTTTGGCATATTCAGTTGCCCGATACATAGTGTTTTCTACTCAGTTTGTTATTCTTTTAAATGTTTTCTCCATTCCTATTGCATATCCAGATGTCATTATTTTAATTACTGTTATGCTTTTTGTGATTTCTGTTATCCCAACAATTGCAATCACAGAAATAGGAGTTCGAGGGTCTGTTGCTCTTTTTTTATTTGGATTAATTTCATCTAATGTAGTTGGGATTTTATCAGCTACTTTTGTAATGTGGATTATTAATCTTTTGCTTCCAGCTTTGATAGGTACTATATTTATCTTCACTCTTAAATTTTATAGAAAATAATGGTATTTGTAGTTTTAATTTCATTTCCATTATTTCTTTATATAGTTCTAATTGTTAGATATTATTTTGGTTGGATGAAAATTCCAAATATCCCTAAGCAGCATTACTTTCCAGAAGTGAGTATAGTTATTTCACTTAGAAATGAAGAAAATCATGTTGAGGATTTACTTGAAAGTTTAAAGTCTCAAATTTATCCTGTAGAGAAGTTAGAGTTTATTTTTGTAAATGATCATTCTACTGACAATACACTGTCTTTATTAGAAAAAAGAAAGATAAGTAATTCTTGTGTACTTAATATGCCAGAGGGTCAATCTGGCAAGAAATATGCAATTGCTATGGCAGTTTCTGTAGCAAAAGGAGATATTATTTTAGCTTCAGATGCCGATTGTACTTTCTCTCCATATTGGGCCCAAAAGATGGCGTATAATTTTAAACATAATGATGTCTTATTAGTTTCTGGACCGGTAACTTTTAAAAAGCAAGGGGGATTATTTCAGCACTTCCAGGCACTTGAATTTACATCTTTAATTGCGAGTGGTGTAGGAGCAATTGGAATTAATAATCCAATCTTTTGTAATGGAGCTAATATGGCTTATCGGAAAGAAGTTTTTTTAGAAGTAAATAATTTTAAAGAGGATAATATAGTAAGTGGTGATGATGTTTTTTTATTACATAATGTAAAGGCTAAGTACCCGAATTCAGTTGCATTTGCCAAGCATCCAGACACTATAGTCCAAACTGAGAGTACAAAAGATTTTCGTGAATTTATTAATCAAAGGAAAAGGTGGGTAGCTAAGAGTAGTACATATAGAGATCTTGCTAGTATTTATACCTCTTATTTAGTTTTTTTTACTAATTTATTATTTTTATCCCTTTTTGTAATGCTTTTTTTTGATGTCTTTTTTATTCAATTCTTTGTGCTTTTCTATTTTTTAAAGTTTCTTGTAGATTTATTTTTGCTTTATCCCGCTTTAAAATTTTTTAATAGAGAGGATTTAATAAAATGGGTTTTTTCTTTTGAGTTAGTTTATTCTTTTTATATAATTTTGATTGTTTTTCTATCTTTTAATAAAAAGTTTGAATGGAAAGGAAGAATGCATAATAAATAGATGAAATCTGACTCCCTAAATAGATTGGCATGGCAAAGATTAAAGAAGAATAAGCTTTCTTTTGTTGCTTTATGTTATATTGTATTGGCCGTTTTTATTAGTTTGTTTGCTGTTTTGATTAGTCCTGATAGTACTCCAAATGCTAATCAAATGCATATTGAATTAGCAACTCAAAAGCCCTTCACAAAAGTTTTATTTCTTGAAATACCAAAGAAAGAGAATGGTAGCACCTCTTTTTTAAATTCTATTTTTTTTGGAAAGGCAAAAAAATTTGAAAGAGTGCCGGTTGAAAGCTTTACGGAGTTAAATAATGGGATTGTATATTTTGGTTATAGGTCTGAAATTGCGCAAGAATATATTGGAGAATATAATATTGCTCAAGAAACCTTTTGGTTTGGCACTGATAAATATGGTAGAGATTTGCTTAGTAGGATTTTATATGGAACTCGTATTTCAATCTCTATTGGATTTATTGCTGTTATTATATCACTTATTATCGGTATTATTTTAGGTTTATTTGCAGGTTATTTTGGGGGGAGGACAGATAATATCATTATGTGGTTTGTAAATGTTATCTGGAGTATACCAACTTTACTTATGGTAATTGCTATTACATTAGCATTGGGGAAAGGATTTTGGCAAGTATTTGTGGCAGTAGGACTTACAATGTGGGTAGAAGTTGCTCGTATTGTAAGGGGGCAAGTTCTTGTAATTAGATCATTAGAATTTATACAGGCAGGTAAAGTATTAGCATACAATAATTTAAGAATAATATTTGCGCATGTTTTTCCTAATGTTATTGGTCCTGTCATTGTGATTTCAGCAGCTAATTTTGCAGCTGCCATTTTAATTGAGTCTGGACTTTCTTTTTTAGGAATTGGAGTACAACCTCCTATGCCAAGTTGGGGAGGTATAATTAAAGATCATTATTCTTATATAATAATGGATAAAGCATATTTGGCCATTATTCCAGGATTAGCGATTATGAGTTTAGTATTAGCATTGATGCTATTGGGTAATGGTTTGCGAGATGCTTTTGATGTTAAGAATTAAAATATAAAAATGGAATTAGTATTTTCAGCGGCAATAATTTTTTTACTAAGGTTGGCTGATCAGAGTCTAGGTACAATGAGGGCTCTATTAGTGGCAAAGAATAAACCAATTTATGCTGCATTAATTGGTCTAGTTGAATCAGCAATTTGGATAGTTGCTATTTCACAAGTTATTAAGGATGTTGATGATCCAGTATTGATTGGTTCCTATGCAGCTGGTTTTGCGGCGGGCACAATTCTTGGTTCTTATATTGAGCGTATTGTTGGCGTAGGAAATATTGTAGTAAGGGTTTTCTCTCCAGCTAAATCACCTTCAGTTGCGGAAGCGCTTAGAGATAAAGGGCATGGCGTGACTATCATTGATGGACATGGTAAAGATGGTCCTGTTAAGATTTACCTATGTGTAATCCCTAGAAGGAGGTTAAGATCTGTGCTTGAGATGATAAAAGAAATAAATCCAGATTCTTTTATAACAACAGATATGGCAAATCCAACATCACTTAAAAAATAAAAATTTTCTTAGAGGTATTGGTTATTAATATAGCAAACTACATGTTTGTAATATATTGATTTTAAAATACTAATAAGCCACTAATAAAGATGATAGATCCAGCAAATAGTATGATTAAAGTGTAGGGTAAGATCTCTTTTGCTTTTAGTCCTGTAATACCAAGTAATGGTAATGCCCAAAAGGGTTGCAACATATTTGTTAATTGGTCGCCATAAGCTAGAGCCATCACAATTTTTGGTATATCTACTCCTAATTGTGTTGCTGCTTTAATAATTATGGGCCCTTGTATAGCCCATTGACCACCACCACTTGGAACAAACACATTAACTATTCCGGCACTAATGAAAGTAAATATTGGGAAGGTGGTTTCATTAGAGATTTGCACAAAAAAACTAGACATTATATCGACCATTCCAGAGTGATTCATTATTCCCATGATGCCAAAGTAAAGCGGAAATTGTATTAATATTCCTGATGCTCCTGAAATTGCACTATCTACTGCTTTTAAAAAGTTAAAGAAGCTTTTATGCATTAATATTGCAGAACCTAATAAAACTAAGTTAATATAGTTAGGAGTTATTATGCTTATAGAAATTTCTTCTGGCAGTATGATCGCTTTATAAAATGCATAGAAAATGATAGCCCCTCCAAAAGCCCAACTTAAAAGGCTGCTATGATCTAGCCTTTCCGCTCCAGTAATATCTAAATCTCTTTCTTTTTCTCGTAAAGAAATATTAATAGTATTTCCTGACTTTTTTTTACCTAAATAATACATGGTTAATGGTAGGGTAATAAGGAGCATAATACTGACACTTATATTCATGGTTGAGAAGATAGTTTCTGATTGGGAGATAACACCAATCTTACTTGCTAAGAAATGCCCTTGTTCTGCAATCTTGATTGGTGCAGAACCAGATATGCCTCCGTGCCAAACCATCAGACCGGAGTAGCCTGCCGCTCCAATTAATGGGTAATTAAGTTTTATTCCTTGTTTACTGGCATGCTCTCCAACTTTTCTTGCAAAAATGGCCCCAAAAATAAGTCCTAGCCCCCAATTAAAAAGAGCTACTAGTATTGTAAAAAATGTAATAATTGCAGCTGCGTTTGCAGTATTATTGCAGTATTGAACTCCTTTTCCAATAATTTGGCTTATAGGATTACTTAATGCTAGAGTATGTCCTAAAACTAGCATTAGCATCATTTGGATCGCGAATACTAACAATGGAGAATTCCAGACCCCCTGTTCCCAAAAAGTAAAAAGCTGAAGAAGATGATGTTCCTCTCCTGTAGGATCTGTAATAAGAAGAGCTAACAGAAAAGTTAAGAAAGTTAGAAGAACGGCTATTGTAAAAGGAGTTGGCAATATCCTTTTAAAGATTATTTCAAATTTATCACTAATTGCCATTTTTAAAATGGCAGGTCATCTTCTTCAGTTGCAGGAGAATTAAATTCTGGAACATCCTCTATGTCATTTGTTTCTTTGGAGGCTAAACCCTCAATTCTCCAAGCGTCAATGTTATGAAAATAACGCCCGTTAAATTCTTTTGAAGACAGGTTAAATGAAACTTCTACTTGATCTCCTTCATTATGGTGATTTAAGATTTCGATTTTTTCTTCCCCAAATAATTGGAAACAAATTTCTGGATTGTATTGAGCTCCAGTATCTAATAGAAAAGATTGTTTTTTCCACTCCTTGCCTGCTTTTGAAACCCCACTTTCAACACTCAGTTTTCTAGTTAATTTTCCTTTGATTGATAAACTCATTTTTTTAAATTTTGATAATTAGATGTACAAATCTAACTAAATTCTTTTGCTAAAGAATCTTTAAAGTTCGTTTTGTAGATAAATGTTAAAAAATAATATCTTTGCTTTCTTTTTGCGGGTGTGGCGGAATTGGTAGACGTGCTAGACTTAGGATCTAGTGCCGCAAGGCGTGGGGGTTCGAGTCCCTTCACCCGCACAAAATAAAAAGCCTTCATATTATGAAGGCTTTTTATTTTGTCATTGTTTTATAATCAGATAAATAAGTGTATTTTCGCATCCCTTTAAAATAATAGAATAATGAAGATTACGCAAAGTAAGGCTAAAGATTTAACCGCAATTATTTCTGTAGAGGTTAACGAGATAGATTATACTGAAAATGTAGCAAAAAAACTTCAGAATTATCAAAAAACAGTACAGACTCCAGGATTTCGAAAGGGCAAGACTCCTATGAAAATCATTAATAAAAAATATAGAACATCTGTTGTTATTGATGAAGTGAATAAATTGCTGCAGGATCAGCTGTATCAGTATATTTCTGAGCAGAAATTAAAAGTGTTAGGCTCTCCAATTCCAATGGATGAACATGCAATTGATTGGAATGATTCTTTGGATTTTAATTTTAAATATGAGGTTGGTTTAGCTCCTGATTTTGATGTCAATATAACATCTAAGGATAAATTAAACTATTACAAAATACAGGCAGAAACTAAACTTGTAGATAGTTATTGTAATGATATTGCTAAAAGATATGGGAAAATGAGTAATCCTGAATTTTCTGTTGAGGGGGATTTGATTTTTTGTGCCATTGAGCAGTTAGATCTTCATGGCAATGTAATAGATGATGGCATTAAAAATGATGCGACTGTTTCGATGGATTATATTGTCAATTCAAAAATCAAAAAACAATTTATAGGATTAAAACAGGATGATTCAATTATAATCAATGTAATGGAAGCTTTTAATAATCATTCTGATTTGGCAGCTATGCTTAATATTGATAATACTGCACTTAATAATTTAACCTCAGAAGATTTTCAATTTACTGTAAAGAATGTGAATAGATTGGAGCCCGCAGAGTTAAATGCTGATTTATTTGATAAAGTTTATGGCCCTGGATCTGTTAATAATGAAAAGGAATTCAAAGCTAAAATAAAATCAGAGGCTGAAGCTCAATTGATTGGGGAAAGCGATAGAATGTTTAAGAATGATGTTGTACATTATTTTATTAATAAACTGAAATTAACCCTTCCAAATGATTTTTTAAAAAGGTGGTTGGTAAAAACTTCCGAGCAACCAATCACTTTGGAGATGTTAGACAAAGAGTATGATGTCTATGCTAAAAGCTTACAGTGGCAACTTATTGAGAATAAGATATTAGAGAACTATCAGATTAAAGTCACGCAGGATGATGTATTATTACATGCAAAAAAATTGATTGGTATGCAAATGAAGCAATATGGCCAGGCAGAAGGCGACGACAAGCAGTTGACAGAAATTGCTAATAACATATTAAAGAAAGAAGAGGAGAGAAAGAAATTATACGATCAGGTTTTTGATGAAAGAACATTGGCTATTTATAAGGAAAAATTCAAATTAAATAAAAAAAGTATTTCTTATGATGATTTTGTTAAATTAGCATCAGAAAAAAAATAAAAAATATTCATTATGGATTACGGTAAAGAATTTGAGAAATACGCAACGCAACACAAGGGAATTAATAGTTTGACTCTTGACCAGTTTACTTCAGTCTATGCAAATTACATTTCACCGACCATTATTGAGGAAAGACAAATGAATGTTGCAAGTATGGATGTTTTTTCTCGTTTAATGATGGATAGAATTATCTTTTTAGGGGTTCCTATTAATGATTATGTAGCAAATATTATTCAAGCTCAATTATTATTTTTAGAATCAGTGGATGCAAAAAAAGATATTTTAATTTATTTAAATTCACCTGGCGGGGGGGTGTATGCAGGCCTTGGTATTTATGACACTATGCAGTATATTAATCCTGATGTTTCTACAATTTGTACTGGCATGGCGGCTTCTATGGGAGCAGTCTTGTTATGCGCAGGTACTACAGGAAAGAGAACAGCTCTTAAGCATTCACGAATAATGATACATCAGCCATTAGGAGGTGCGCAAGGACAAGCTTCTGATATTGAAATTACTGCAAATGAAATTAAAAAACTTAAGAACGAGTTGTATGAAATAATTGCAAATCATTCTGGGCAGAAATTTGATAAGGTTTGGAAGGATAGTGATCGAGATTATTGGATGAAAGCAGAAGAGGCGAAAGCTTATGGTATGATTGATGAAGTACTTGAAAGAAAGCAATAATGTCTGAAACAGAAAAGATTCTATGTTCTTTTTGTGGAAATAATAAGCAAGATACGAATATATTAATTGCAGGAAATTCTGCTCATATCTGCGATGCTTGTATAGAGCAAGCTTATGATATTTTAATGCAGGATTCTAATTCAGAAAATGCTGTATCTGAAGATTTACAATTATTTAAGCCTAAGATTCTTAAAAAATATTTGGATGATTTTATTATTGGTCAGGAAGATGTAAAGAAGGTTATTTCTGTCGCGGTTTACAATCATTATAAACGACTTTCTCAGCCAGATACTAATAATGATGATGTTGAAATTGAAAAATCAAATATTATTATGGTGGGCCGTACAGGAACTGGAAAAACATTAATTGCTAGGACTATTGCTAAATTATTAAAGATTCCGTTTTGTATTGCTGATGCTACCGTTTTAACTGAAGCTGGTTATGTAGGCGAGGATGTTGAGAGTATTTTGACCCGTCTTCTACAAGCTGCTGATTATAATGTAGATAAAGCAAAGAAAGGAATTGTTTTTATTGATGAGATAGATAAGGTTGCGCGAAAGAGAGATAATCCATCAATAACCCGTGATGTTAGTGGAGAGGGAGTACAGCAGGCTATGCTTAAACTTTTAGAAGGGACTATAGTTAATGTGCCTCCGCAGGGAGGAAGAAAACATCCTGATCAAAAAATGATTGCATTAGACACTAAGGACATCTTATTTATTAGCGGAGGAGCATTTGATGGGATAGAACAACATATATCTAAACGAATGAATGCAAGATCTATCGGATTTAGATCAGAGAAAGAGAGTTTAATTAAACAAGAGAATTTATTAAGGTATATTTCCCCTCAGGATTTAAAATCTTTTGGGTTAATTCCTGAGCTTATTGGAAGAATGCCAGTGGTTTCATATCTAAACCCACTAGATAGGATAGCTTTAAGATCTATACTGACAGAACCTAAGAATGCACTTCTTAAACAGTATCAGAAACTATTTGACATGGAAGGTGTTACATTAAAATTTGATAATAAGGCTATTGAAATTATTGTTGATAAAGCAATTGATTTTGGTTTAGGGGCAAGAGGATTGCGATCAATTTGTGAAGCTATTATGCTTGATGCCATGTTTGAATCGCCTTCAGATGAAACTAACAAAGAGTTAAGAATTACTGTCGCATATGTGAAAGATCAGCTTTCTAAGGTTTCACTTACAAAACTAAAGGCAGCTTAGTAGTCTACTACTATTAGATGTGTGTGCTCATCAATTAATACGTTTACATTACAATCGCATATTGAGTCACCATAATTAATGATCCGATCGGTATAATTATCTGGGGATATTTTTGTGGTTCCACTTTTAATTTTACAGTAGGGTAAGCAGTTAAAATCAAGATTAAGTGTGTCAATAATTGTGAATTGAAAAGGGTTTCCATTTGCATTATTTCCACTACCAGAACCACTTATTATGTATCTGTCATCCGTAATGTCAGAATATGTGTCCTGTCCACTGACCCATTCTTGTATTACATTAGATTGCCAATTAATTAATCCGTTAGGAGTCATGATGCTGGCATTTTTTATGTCTATTTTAAATCGTATTCTACCACTAATTGTATCTATTTCTCCTTGATTTGTCAGGATTCTTTCGCCTTGTACCAAGCTGTTGTTCACATAATAATTGTCAAAGGTAGTAGTTATTACAGATAAGTAGTCGCTATATTTTCCTGTGAACGTGACATTAATTATCCCTTTCCTTAGTTTCCCATTGTGCAAGCAATTTGTGTTGCCAAAGTCAATAATTAAGGTGTCAATATCTGAAGAGTTACTATTTATTAATGTATAATTAGGGTATGATTTAGACTCTCCTTCATTGTGTAATGCTTCTTTAACAACATGTCCTATATCATTAAAGATGCTTTCAGCAATTAAGTGGTCTTGGCTAGCCTGGGTGCTTTTCAAATCATTTGGATTAAGGACATCTGTATCTTTACAGGAGTGATGTAACATTCCAATAATTCCTAAAGCTAAAAAAGTTTTCTTCATGTTTTAAATTTTTGTAAAGCTACTTATTTTTTTCAAAAGTTAAAAAGCTATAATCATAAGCATGTTTTTCATCTGCTCTACAATCTGTTCTGCTTATTTCTTTCCACTCAGGATCTAACTCAGGAAAGAAAGTGTCTCCCTCAAAAGAAAAACTCACTTTTGTTAGATATATTTTGTCAACTAAATTTTCTTCAAGAGCTGCCTTATAGATTTCCCCTCCTCCAATTATAAAAGGTTCTTCATCTCCATTTTTCATTGCAACTTGCAGAGCACTTTGTATCGAGTTAACTACAATACAATCTTTAGCGATATAATTATTCTTTCTTGTAATTATAACATTAGTTCTATTTGGTAATGGGCTGTATTTATGAGGAATTGATTCAAAGTTTTTTCTCCCCATTATGACATGATGACCTAGAGTGGTTTCTTTAAAGAATTTCATGTCTTTTGGTAACTGCCAAATAAGATTATTGTCTTTGCCAATTACACCATTTTCAGCAACAGCTACTATTAGTGAAACTTTCATTAAGATTTTTTTACATTATATTTTACATTTCTCTTCTCTAAATACTTTTTGATAGAATTGAAATGTTCCCCTAAGTACTCTGGGGGAGAGATTCCTGTCTTATTATATGTCTCATTTATAATTAAGTTAGCAACAGCTGTACAAGTGAATCCTGTTGTGCGAGCCATAGAGATAGTTTTGCCTTGATATCTGTCTAGTAGATTGTATTGGTAATTTACATTCTTGCCTGACTCCTTACCTTTGATAATAATTCTCATTACTGTAAAATCTTTGTCTCCAGGCTTCATCTCCCATTTGGGAAATAATAGTTTTGCTGTTAAATCTATAGGGCGTATCACATTCCCATTTACGTTTATCTCTTTATACGAGAAGAAACCACTTGCCTTTAAAACTTTTAAATATTCCACACATCCTGGGTATCGTAAAGTTTTCTCTATCATATTTGGGACATGTGACATAGTTTTTATTAAGCTTCTTAACCCATCAGAATTCCAACTCTCTAGTGTTCCTATCTCATCAAATTCAATAAGCTCTGTATCTGACAAGGCCTCTTTAATTATTAAGTTAGAGTTTTGCACATATCGTGCTGGACGGATATATTCCTCAATTACATCTATAGGTGAAAATACCGCCTGATATTCGTAAGGCCATTCTCTTTTCTCAGGAAGACCTCCAACTAAACATTCGTAGTCAGTAATTTGCATATTTTTGTTATGATGACCAAAAATAATATTACCCATTCCTGGCGCAACACCGCAGTCCATCACAGCAACAACTCCTTTCTCTTTTGCTAACTTATCTAATCTAAAAGGGTCTTCTGGGTAGAATGAAATGTCTACTATATTTTTTTTATTTTCAATTACATCTTTCATCATTTTATAACCCATAAAACCAGGCACAGCACCTACTACTAGATCACAATCTTTAATTATTTCTTGCAAAGTGGTTGTGTCAGAGATATCGGCGCAGATAGTATTGATGTCATTAAGTTTTGCTAAGTTCTTTTGAGAAATATCTACAGATGAGACGTTATGTTCTTTGGCTAAATCTTTTGCCATCACTCCTCCAACTAGCCCTGCTCCTAATACAATTATGTTTGCCATTTATATTGCTACTTTTCCTTTAATATGTGGGTGAAATTCATAGTTAATTAATTTAAAATCATCAATAGTAAAATCAAATATGCTTTTTACATCTGGATTTATCTTCATTATTGGCAATGTTTTGCAATCCCTGCTTAGTTGTAATTTAGTTTGCTCAAAATGATTTGTATAAATATGTGCATCCCCCAAAGTATGAATAAAATCACCGACTTCCAAATTACAAACTTGCGCCATCATCATTGTTAGTAAAGCATATGAAGCAATGTTAAAAGGGACACCTAAAAAGATATCTGCACTTCTTTGATATAGTTGGCAAGAAAGCTTCCCATTAGCTACATAAAACTGGAAGAAGGCATGGCAAGGTGGTAATGCCATCTGTTCAATTTCTCCTACATTCCAAGCACTCACAATGATACGTCTGCTATTAGGATTATTTTTTAAAGTGTTAATTACTTGTGTGATCTGATCGATATGCTTGCCATCTGGAGATGGCCATGATCTCCATTGATAACCATAGATATTACCTAGGTCTCCATTTTCATCTGCCCATTCGTCCCAGATACGAACTCCATTTTTTTTTAGGTATTTAATATTAGTATCTCCTTCTAAGAACCAAAGTAGCTCATGGATGATAGATTTCAAGTGTATCTTTTTTGTAGTTACACAAGGAAATCCTTTAGATAAATCGAAACGCATTTGATGACCAAAAACACTCTTTGTTCCTGTTCCAGTTCTGTCTGATTTTAGTGTACCTTCTTGCATCACACGTGTCATTAAATCTAAGTATTGTTTCATGTTTGTTAAATTAACATTCCTACAATTACAGCTGTAAATAAAGATGCAATTGTTCCTCCAATTAGGGCTGTGATTCCTAGTTTAGACAGATCAGCCCTTCTGTTTGGCGCTAGTGCCCCAATCCCGCCAATTTGTATCCCAATAGAGGCGAAATTGGCAAACCCACACAATATGTATGTTGCTATAATGATCGATTTTTGTTCTGTAAATTCTCCTGCTGCTTTCATTTCCCCAAGAGATACATAAGCAACAAATTCATTTAAAACAGTTTTTTCTCCAAGTAACTGTCCAACCAAAAACATATCTTCCTTACAAACACCTATAAGCCAAGCAATAGGTGCCCCAATATATCCTAGAATCATATTGAAGGATAGTTCAGAATAGCGCGTATTTATTGCAAGCCAATCATTTAACATAGTCCAATCTCCAATTTTAAACAATATATAATTTGCCATAGACATTAAAGCAATAAATACTAGTAACATAGTGCCTACATTTACAGCTAATTTTAATCCATCAGTTGTTCCTTGTGATATTGCTTCTAGAGCATTACTTCCCATATTAGATTTTGTTATTTCTAGTCTTTCTTCATAATTTTCTTCTTCAGGCAATAATATTTTTACTGCTACAATAGCAGCTGGTGCTGACATAACAGATGCGGCTAACAAATGTTTTGCAAAAACTATTTGTTGTACAGGGTCATCACCACCTAAAAATCCTATATAAGCTGCTAAAACTCCTCCGGCAATTGTTGCCATTCCTCCAGTCATTAAACATAACATTTCTGACATAGTCATCTTATTAAGATAAGGCTTTACTAGAAGTGGAGCTTCTGTTTGTCCTAAGAAGATGTTGCCAGCTGCTGCGACACTTTCGGGGCCAGATATCTTCAATGTTCTTTTCATCATCCAAGCAAACCCATAAACAATTTTAGGAAGAATTCCCCAATAATAGAAAAGTGATGTTAGAGCAGAAAAGAAGATTACAGTTGGAAGAATCATTATTGCAAAATTCATAAGTGGAGATTCAATCACTCCTGTCTCAAATGACCTAAAAAGGAACATAGTTCCCTCTTGTGTAAAGGAGATGGTCTTAGCAAATATCTTTCCCACAAATTCAAAGGCTGTTGAAATTAAAGGTATTTTAAGTATTAAGATTGCAAACATCATTTGAATTCCCAATCCTTTTCCAATTAATTTCCAATTTATATCTTTTCTATTTCTGCTAAATAGGAAGGCTATCAGTAATAAAGAAAGAATTCCTACCAATCCTCTGAATATAGAATTGGAGCTAATGCCTTGTGTCGCAAATTTTACTGTTTTTTTGTCATCTTTCTTAAAAGAAAAATTAATTCCATTTTCATTTAGGATTAGAGATCCACCATCATTTGTGATCTGATAATTTCTTATTGTGTCTATAGGTGCATCGTACTTAAGCGATAACTTATCCCCTTCTAATTCCCAAGTTCCGTTGGCAATCAGATTTTCTTTTGTGATTTTATAATAAAAACTCCCATCCTTATTAATTTGAAATGCATCTCCATCAGATATGGGTTTTAGATTTATGCCATTTTCTATTGAGTCGGCAAGGATAGATGTAAAATTCCACTTACCACAAATATCTTGAGAGAATACAAAAATGGTATAGAGTAGAAAAGTGAATAGTAAACAGTTTTTTTTCATGTTACTTTCCTTTTCTTTTATTTAATTCATCTCTTATTTTAGACGCTTCTTCGTAATCTTCATTTTCAATAGCATTGGCTAACATTTTTTTGAGTTTCTGTGAGCTAAAATTAGTGATTCCTTTCGGTTCTGCTATTTTGTCTTCTTCTTGTTGTAGATTTAATTCATCATTATTATCTTCAATAGTGCTATTAATGATAATTCCAGCTCTTACTAAAATATCTTCATAAGTAAAAATAGGGCAGTTATATCTTATAGCTATTGCGATTGCATCAGAGGTTCTTGCATCAACCGAAGCTTCTTTACCGGTTTCTTTATGTTTGCAATAAAATGAGGAGTGAAAAATCCCCTCAATTAATGTATGGATTACAATTTTCTGTACTGTAATATTAAATTTATCTCCCATATTTTTAAATAAGTCATGGGTTAGTGGGCGATCTGGCTCTTCATTTCCATCCAGAGCAATAGCAATTGATCTGGCCTCACACCAACCAATAACAATTGGGAGCTGTCGTTTTCCAAGTGTTTCATTCAGCAGCAAAACATAAGCATTGTTTTGAGATTCACTTTGTTTGATTGCTGCAATATCTAACTGAACAAAATCCAATTTATTTTATTTTTTTAATTTCTTCAATTAATTGAGGTATGACTTCAAAAGCATCCCCCACTATGCCATAATCAGCTGCTTTAAAAAATGGCGCTTCTGGGTCAGTATTAATAGCAACTATCACCTTTGATGAATTTACACCAGCTAGGTGTTGTATAGCGCCTGAAATCCCTACCGCAACGTAAAGGTTAGGAGCAACTACTTTTCCGGTTTGACCCACATGTTCTGAATGTGGTCGCCAACCAATATCAGAAACAGGTTTGGAGCATGCAGTTGCTGCTCCAAGTAGATCAGCTAGTTCTTCAATCATATGCCAATTTTCTGGAGCTTTCAATCCTCTTCCAGCCGAAACAATAATTTCTGCTTCAGCTAAAGATGTTTTACTAGTATTAACTTCTTCTCCATTAATGGTAATGTCATCAACCTCAGTTGCTTCAATTTTCTCAATTGTACAGGTTTGTCGATGCTCGATTAATCCAAATGCATTTGGAGATAAGACTATAATAGCTTTTTCTGTGTTAATTGCTATATGTTCAATAGCTTTTCCAGAAAATGATTTTCGTTTAATTTTTAATGGAGAATTACTAGTGGGTAAACTAATTACATTTGATGCGATGCCTGCTTTAATTTTTGATGCTAACCTTGGAGCAATCATTTTTGATGTATATGTACTTGCGAATACAATAATATTTGAATCTATTATGTTATCTGCAATAAGATTAGTCGAAGTCTTACTGTTTCCTTTTTTAATGTTATTTGCATGTAATACTCTATTTGCACCATACTCGCCTAATTTTCTTAATTCATCAACAGTTTCATTTCCGAATGCAATAGCTACAACATCTGTCTCTAACAACTTTGCTGTTTCACTTGCGTAAGACACTGCTTCGAAAGTACTTTTTCTAAAAACACCTTCCCAACTTTCTGTATATACTAGTACGGCCATAATTTTTTGTTTTTAATTATATAACTTTTGCTTCGTTTTGGAGTAAGGAGACTAACTCTGGTACATTATCAGCAGAGACTAATTTACAGCCCCCCTTTTCAGCAGGTTGTTCAAAATTAATTGAAGCAGTTAGGCTTGTGTTGTTAGATATTTCTATTATGTTTAGAGGTTTGGTTCTAGCCTGCATGATACCTCTCATATTAGGAATTCTAAGTTCAGATTCTTCAACTAATCCTTTTTGCCCCCCTATTACAATAGGAAGTTCTGAGGATATACTTTCTGTTCCTCCATCAATCTCTCTGTTCATTTTGGCAGTATTTTCAGTAATTTCAAGACCATGACATGCGTTAATAAATGGTAGTCCAAGCATTTCTGCTATTATTCCACCTACTGCCCCTCCATTATAATCACTTGATTCTTTTCCTGTGATAATTATATCTGCAGGGTTTTGATTTAAGTAATCAGCAATTAAAGTAGCTGTTGAGTAACTATCTTGTGGTTCTATATTAATTCTAACTGCTTCATCAGCGCCAATTGCAAGTGCTTTCCTAATGACTGGTTCAACTGACAGATCTCCTACTGTAACAACCCTTACTTTTCCTCCTGTTTTTTCTTTTAGCATTATTGCTTTTGTGAGTCCAAATTCATCATAAGGATTAATTACAAACTGTACTCCGGTAGCATCAAATTTACTTGAGTTGTCTGTGAATTTAATTTTTGCTGTAGTGTCAGGCACGCTACTTATACAAACTACAATATTCATTCTTCAATATATTTTAATTAATGATTGCAAATTTAGATAAAATGCCTAAAAAAGGTGCATATCACAAGATAAATGTGTGTTTAGAATAGATAAAATATTTTGATACTACCTGAATTATTTAAAAATACTATTTTTGCATCCATTTTCAAAACAGAATATTAATAAAAAAATAATAAAATGGATTCATTTATGATGTATATGCCAGCGGTTTTAGCATTAGTAGGGTTAGTTTATATGTTGATTAAGAGATCTTGGGTAATGAAACAAGATGCTGGAGATGGGAAAATGAAAGAAATCTCTAACCATATCTATGAAGGAGCGTTAGCTTTTTTAAATGCAGAGTATAGGTTGCTTTCAATATTTGTGTTAATTGTTAGTATCTTATTGTTTGTTGTCTCTACTATAGTTGAAACAACTCATTGGATGATTGTAATTGCTTTTATTTTTGGAGCAGTATTTTCTGCTTTTGCAGGAAATATAGGCATGAAGATTGCAACAAAAACAAATGTAAGGACTACTCAAGCTGCTAGAACCTCTTTGCCAAATGCATTAAAAGTTTCTTTTGGTGGAGGAACTGTAATGGGTTTAGGTGTAGCTGGATTAGCGGTGCTTGGATTAACCGCATTTTTTATTATTTTTTATAATTATTTTGCAGGTAAGGATATGATTATTGTTTTAGAAGCCCTTGCGGGATTCTCATTAGGAGCAGAGTCTATTGCTTTATTTGCTAGGGTAGGAGGTGGAATTTACACTAAGGCTGCTGATGTAGGGGCTGATTTAGTGGGAAAGGTTGAAGCAGATATTCCAGAAGATGATCCAAGAAATCCGGCAACTATTGCTGATAATGTTGGAGATAATGTTGGAGATGTTGCAGGTATGGGAGCTGACTTATTTGGTTCGTACGTAGCCACTGTTTTGGCAGCTATGGTGCTTGGTTATTATGTTATTAAAGATATGACGGATGCAGTGGCTCAAAATAGTTTTGAGATTGTAGGAGGTATTTTGAATGGTCCAATTTTATTGCCAATGGCTATTGCAGGAGCAGGGGTTGTAATTTCAATTGTTGGGACAATGCTTGTTAGCATTAATAATAATGATGCAAAAGAAGATGAAGTAATGGGAGCCTTAAATAAAGGAAATATTACTTCTATTATATTGGTTGCGATCTCATGTTATTTCTTTATAGATTATATGTTGCCAGAGATGATGGTAATGCATTTCTTTGACCCTATTTCATTTAGTTCAATGGACGTTTTTTATGCTACTTTAGTTGGATTAATTGTTGGAGGTTTGATTTCTTCTGTTACAGAATATTATACTGGTCTTGGAAAGAGTCCAATTCTTAAAATCGTTCAACAATCAAGCACTGGTGCTGCAACAAATATAATTTCAGGTCTTGCTACAGGAATGATCTCTACATTCCCTTCGATTCTACTATTTGCAAGTGCTATTTGGGCTTCTTATGAATTTGCTGGATTTTATGGAGTTGCTATGTCAGCTTCTGCAATGATGGCTACTACTGCTATGCAATTAGCTATCGATGCTTTTGGTCCTATTGCAGATAACGCAGGAGGAATTGCTGAGATGAGCGAGCAAGATCCTATAGTAAGAGAACGAACAGATATTTTAGATTCAGTTGGGAATACTACAGCCGCTACAGGTAAAGGATTTGCAATAGCATCTGCAGCATTAACATCTCTTGCCTTATTTGCAGCATATGTTATGTTAGCAGATATTGATGGAATTAATATATTTAAAGCACCTGTATTAGCAATGCTTTTTGTAGGAGGCATGGTGCCAGTTGTTTTTTCTGCTCTAGCAATGAATGCTGTTGGTAAAGCGGCTATGGAAATGGTGTATGAAGTTAGAAGACAGTTTAAAGAAATTTCTGGCATTATGGAAGGAAAAGGAAAGCCGGAATATGATAAGTGTGTTGATATATCTACTAAAGCATCTTTAAGAGAAATGATAGCCCCAGGATTGTTAACTATATTGTTTCCATTAGTAATTGCTTTTATTCCAATGATATTTGGAATGGATAATAAAGATATTGCTGAGATGTTAGGAGGCTATATGGCTGGAGTGACAGTTAGCGGTGTTTTATGGGCAATTTTTCAAAATAATGCTGGAGGAGCATGGGATAATGCTAAGAAATCTTTTGAAGCAGGTGTTGAAATCAATGGAGAGATGACCTATAAAGGTTCAGATGCACATAAAGCTGCTGTTACTGGAGATACAGTTGGAGATCCATTTAAAGACACTTCAGGTCCATCAATGAATATTTTAATTAAGTTAACTTGTCTGATTGGGCTAGTAGTTGCTCCAATTTTAGGGGAGCATCATTCTGATGTCGAGGAGGATTCAGGTAAAGTTATTATTCTTGAAGAGGCTGATAAGGCTGATTTAATGGATGAAGATACTAATATTATTGTTAATCATGATGAAGAGAATTAATTAAGTTATCATTAAAATTAAAAAAGGCGAGTAAATACTCGCCTTTTTTTGTTTAATGAAATCTTTTAAAAAAGCCCATGTACTTCCGCATCAATTTTCTCAATAACCCCACTTAACTCTTCATTATTGTCATGATAGTTTATGTCGTCAATATCAATTATTAATAGTTTACCTTTATTGTATTCTCCTATCCAAGCTTCATATCTCTCATTAAGTCTTGTAAGGTAATCTAAACGAATACTATTTTCATATTCCCTACCTCTCTTTTGTATCTGCTCAACAAGAGTTGGGACAGAGGCTCTTAGATATATTAATAAATCTGGTCCATCGATAAAGCCATCCATAAGATTGAAGATTTGCATATAATTATCAAAATCTTTTGAACTCATTAGCCCCATTGAGTGCAAATTAGGAGCAAATATAAATGCATCTTCATAAATGGTTCTATCTTGTATAAAATCTTTACCACTTTCTTTGATAGAGAGAATCTGTCTGAATCTGCTATTTAAAAAATAAACTTGTAAATTAAATGACCATCTTTGCATGTCTTTGTAAAAATCATTTAGATATGGGTTGTTTTCTACATCTTCATAATG
>CEUA01090344.1_pt1 | contig 24980 bp, 11 predicted proteins | sample 361541 | NCBI WGS metagenome assembly CEUA01 (sample SAMEA2623079, study PRJEB7988) | marine metagenome | isolation source: saline water (ENVO:00002010), including
TTGAGTTCTTGCAATAGAGGTTGGATTTTGTGTAATCTTGTGATCAGTGTTGCTAATTGACCAGCGTATAATTCCGGCCTGTCAAGGATTTCGTTTCTTTGGTATTTTTCATTGAAAATCTGGCTTATTATTTCACTATATTTTTCTAAATTGAATCCTAACAAATCTAATTGGTCACCCAGATTAATCCTTAACTTGTCAACATTTCCTGTTCCCAACACAAGTATTCTCATTAATGGTACGAAAGAGATTGACTTCTCATCAGGAAGTAGATTCATGTATCTCATATGGTTTAGTATATGATTGGCAAATGAGAATGTTGGAGATGCGATTCCATTACGATTTTTGGGGATATAATCGGGGTCCAGCGGGGTATCTTTAGAGTCAGAACGAATATATCTCGCAAGACTTGCTGAAGCGCTTCTTGAAGGCAACAAATCTTCGCTACTGTTTACTGGAACGTCTCTTACAACTGAAAAATAACGAGCCAATCTTGGATGGCTTCGAAGATAGAACTTCGATCCTTCTTTTATTAATTGCAAGTCAAAATAATCTAAGATACAATCTGATTCAGATTGCCAATCCTCGGAAATACTTGTCAAGAATGATCCAGCGTCTGCTACTTCACCCGACAAATCCCCTAAATGGTTGGCTTGGAAGTTACTTAATACCAATTTTGCAAATCCATTAATACTTTCAACTCCGAGTCTCTCGCTCCATTCTTTTATTTCATCATTGAAACTCTCTTGAGTTAAATTGAAATTTTTGTAATTCAAGAACTTTTCTAAGTTTAGATTTTCTAAATCTATTGCATTAAGAATTGCGCCAGGTAAGGATGAATTAAGATACGCTGGCCCGACACTCCTCAAAATTTCAGCATTATGGATTCCTAATTTCGGTAAAGTTTTGTACAAATGTTCAGTGTTAAACGAACTATCTTTGTATTGATATCTCGACACCGATGTATCTACTCGCAATAAACCAATATCATATTGCCTTTCTGAATTAGAATTTTTTGCTCGCAAATCCCAAATATCTTCGGTCTGATTTTTTACATCAGATAATCTATCAGAATCAACATTCACTGATTTAAGGAATACAGATTTTTCTATCAATGAAATCCACCTAACAAGATTAGAAATATGTGTTCCTGAAAATCCATGTAGGCGTTGTAGATTATCCCTCGAAGAGACGTTCACTTCAAAAATGGTCTCTGAATTTTTATCGTTCCATAAATCGGTTAACTTGTTACAATATTTGTCGACATCAATGAAATAGCTTGCATTTTGAATTACATTATACGGATTAATCTGTAACATGTATCTTAATCTGCTACCGAAGAAACTACCAATGAACATCTCAGGGTAGGGGGATACATTTCTATGAAAATACATAGGATTTACAACTGGATTTGGAGATTGTGGATTCACAAATTCAGAGGTAAGCATTGCTTTTAGGACTCTTTGGATCTCGTCCGGATCAATTTTTGCAATATCTGTTGCCTCAGCTGCCTCTTGAAGACTTACAGAATCCCTGTGATTTAACAATCCTATTACAAGGGGTGAAGGAGTAATCTTGACCAGATCACTGTGGTCAATTTTTTCATTCATTACCTTGTATACTCCTTCCTCAGCAGGTAGTCTTGGGCCAATGATGTTTAGCATTAAGTCGAAAATTACAGAATTATATACTGTGAAAGATTTACCTGATGCAACTAAATTATTTGTAGAATTTACACCTAACTCAAGATGGGCATTACTGACTAAAACAGATTTTACTAATTTGTCATTTGTGCTTCCAGATAATGCGAGGATTTTGAGGGTCATTTCGTTGATACGTTCGTTAAATGAATCTAATGCTAATCCATATGAACGCAAAATAGTTCTAAACTGAGATAAAACAGACTCAATTTCTTCTTTCTTTTTATTCTGTAGCTGTTTCTCAATTAATGTGCTTAGTGGGGCTAATCCCATTGAGACATCAGGGACATTTTCTGGTATCTTCCCTCTCTCATCTGCAATTTTGAATTCTATGTACAATTTAGTTATGACATCTCCCAAATGTTTACCAGTTAATGAAGACAAATAGTAATCATCCTTATCGTCACTCTTCGTTTCATCTTGCGCCATTTTGTGTGTAGTAGCACGGCCATCAAGAATCATACTAAATGGGTCATAGATACTATTCCACCAGTTAGTCCAGAATATTGTTGCTGGGCTTTTGCCATCTGTGGACTGTTCTTTGCACCATGTGCTGAACGTGTTAACTTTATCTTTATCTTTTGGAAGAACTTTCAACATCTCTGAAATCAACACTTTATATGGCACTTCACTTACTTTCTTGTCTTTCCACGTGGCAATAACGCCATCAAGGGTGACAGTATCTTTGGTATCATCAGAGAAATCAATTAGATTTGCTAAGGAAGCTTTCCATTCTTCAGAAGTTGTTAGATATCTACCTTTGTGTCCTTGTTCAAAGATTTTTGACAATGCAGGTAGAATCTGATCTCCTGCTTCTTGACCAACTAACTTTAACAATTCACGAGATTGTGTCTCCATTTCTTCTGTGTAACGGCCAATCTCGCTTGTAAATAGCCTCATATCGCTCAATTCGATAGGGTCTTCAACAGCATGAATTCCGTCATATGTTGCTTGTAAAATATCGCTCACAATAAACGGAGTATTTATCTTAGCAACTGACTTTGACTCAGAAGCACCTTCACCAACTGAAACTACCCAGATCGTAGTTTCTTTACCAAATGTTTTCCTTGCTTGTTGAAGAACAGGAAGCACCATCCCGCTACCACTACCGCCGGCAAGGCTGTGAGTGATTACTATGTGACGAGGATTACTTCTACCCTTTTTGCCAACATCCCTCATAACTTCAGTAATCTCTGTCTCGAATCTGAAACCATAGGCTCTTCCAACACCAGTTTCCCCACCTGCTCCTTCTCCTTTGGGTTTTAGTTTCAGAATATTTCTTCTTGTTCTTGTTGTTTGTGAGGACCTGTCTTCACGGTCTCGGTCACCCCACACATAATATGCAGGTTGGTCGGATTTTGCTAATTCATCTACCTCTTCTCCAAGATTTATAGCTAGAAGATGGATTTTCTTGTGGAATATATCTTTCATCAATTCTTCAGCAGTGGTTTTCTTGTCAGTGTCTAAAGAATAAATATTCTTGAATTCTCCTCTAATATCCTGTAAATCTTCTGGCGAGGCACCTAATGCAGTCATCAATCCCCGACATCTTGCGTCTGAAAGATTATTCAAACAATATAAGAGGCATTCTCTAAGAATTTGCCCTCCAGCTTGACCTAGACCAATCCAGAATACTGATTCATTTGTGACATTAGATGAAAGGTCGTGCAATAGTTGGTCATAGAAATCTTTAGCATTAAACTGTAGATGTTTTACCCTCCTATCCAAATCCTCAAATTTGGTACTAGTTCTCATAACTTCTCTAATTTCACTCATTCCTGTAGAAATCTTTGGGCTTGCTTCTTCAACAACATGTCCTGTGTCTGGAGTTACAGAATGCTCTTGAATAGTTTGACGTGCCAACTGATATGTCTTCATTGCTTGGTCGAAGTCAGATTTTAGACGATTAATCTTCAAAAACTGTGTTTCAATATCTTGTGAATTTTCCAATTTTTTATCATCAATCAAGCTTCGATAAAATCCAGGGAAGCTAGTTTCAATTACCTCTTTCATTAGTTGTTCTAGGCCATTTTCCCGAATGATTTGGTTAATTTCGCTATCCAATTTAGCTGCAGGATTCTTTATCGACCTTTCAACAGAATGTTTTGATGAACATATAGTCTTAATGTCATCACATGACAATATAGCTGCTTTGTAATCTTCTGCCTTGTCAGGGTTATTCTCTTCTTTTTTGAGTGCTTCTTCAACTGGTCCAATTTTTGTTTCAACTGACTTATAGGCATCATCTTCAGACTTAACTCTAAGTTCCAAATCTGGTACTGGGAACTTTGTGTCAGATTCCGATTTATCCAAAACCCATTTTTCTGTAGGAAACAATATGTCATTCAAGAGATTGTCTATTGTATTAAACAAATTGTCTTTGTTAAATTCATCATTATTATGTGTACCCATGAAGAATCTACGTTCAGATCTGTCATCCCAATCATGATTGAAAAGAATAATTTTTTCAATATCATCTGAAGATTGATCTATATCAACAGATTTTGGAAGTTTAGAATTTACCACTCCTTCGCTACCAAGATAACTCAACAGAGTCCCCATCTTTTGGTAGAAGGATGCCAGACGGGGGGTAATCCATTTTTCGAGTTGTTCTGTAGCATCTTTTAATTGTTGAATTGCCTCAGTTCTATTTTCAAATAATTCTTCGATAAGCGTAATCATCTCATCTAATGCAGTGGGTACAAGAATATTTTTGTCCTCTCCTTCTTCTATGGCATTTTGATGCTTCAATCTTGCAGATAACCCTTGAAGGTAAACTTGGGCTAGCCATATTGAGTAAATTATTTGTTTTGCACCTTTTTGGTCATAAGATACCTTAATTTTCCTTTTCTTGCTTACCTCATCGGGACCAATGTAACTACTTGGTGATTTACCACGTAAGTTAGATGAAAAGTAGAAGTTGTTATTTCTGTCAATTCTGACATCAAATTCTTGCATCGAACCTGGAAGAATAGGTTTTGGATAGAATTTCAAATCAGGGATCTCAGTTCTACCTATTTTAGCAGCAGCAGTACGCTTAATTTCCAGATTACTGTCAGAATCAGAAATCTTCGCGATTAACTCTTCTAAGTAAGGGGATGGAATTGTTGACATCGAATGACTGCTGGGTTCCATGTTTGCCCATAAGGGTTCAAATAATAACTTGTTCGCCATCAACTTCTAGAGATTTAGCCCAAGTTCCGATCCAACAATCAACAGAAATTACCATTGCAGAGTTCTCAACTAAATCATTTGTAGACTCGATGACCACTCGTTCACTCTGCACCACATTTGAGTCAAACAATCCGAGTAATTTCGTCCTTGACACCATGTGTTCAATATAAGCTGATTCAAAGACAGAACTAGGCCTATTGTACCTCATATTATCATCTGTGAACACATCTTCATACTTGCCAGGTGAGAGATAAATTCTACCTGCTTTTTGGCCTCGACTAATCGCTAATCTCTCCATTGAGTTCAACGTTTCTAAGTCAGTACTATGTTCATCATCCTTACTGATAAAAATCAACGCTTTTGCGACGTAATTTCCAGTGTTTTGGCTTGAATAAATAGAATCATGAAAAACCTGTTTTACAAGAGATTTTTGAAACCTTGAAATCGGTTGATCCGACCAAACGAAAAAATGAAATCTCTTTGGATTACTACTTTGAGAGATACTATCATTTAATTTTACCAAAGACCCGAAAATTTCGTCCATATCGTTCTTTATTTCCCAATTCTCAAGATTTTCACAGGATTCACCATAACGGGTTTTTCTTTGCCCGATTACTAATCTCTTCTCACCATATGGTAACTCAAGGCTTTCAGAAATTTCAAATGCTGAATCATCTGCCAATTTTTCGATTTTGATCAATGAATACTCTCCATCCAATATTCCGAATAAGTCATCAACTGCAATGATATTTTTCACCAAATTAAATGTGTCCTTCCTCCACTCTTTAGCGACTTTTTCACCTATGTCTCTAGAAATTATTTTCATTGCTTCATCCAATACTTGCCTTACGAAAAAATCCAAAGAATGATTTTCATTTTTACCCAATGACCTGTTAGCAGAATGCAAATACTGTTTTGCGGTTTTAGGAGCGAAAATAAGGTCATTCAATGGACTGATTACAATGGAACGACTATCTGAAATTATGTTTCCATTATGAATGACACTGGTTGAATCAAGAATACTTGAACTTGGAAAAAATTCTTGGCAAATTTCTGCGTATTCGTCGAATTCGAACATCACATCACCCCGTACATATCAATTCCCAAGGGGTCAATCAATAGTAAAACCTCGCTACATTCATGTTCAACAACATCAATAATTCTGCATGCTGCCTGTTCCAGATTTATATCCTTGATTTTCGAAGAAGGTGCAATCGCAATAGCGGGAAATCTCGGAATGACTGAAATTTTACCACTGTAGTTGCCTATTGACTCATTGTGAAAACTCTCTTTCAATGCAGTAGCATGTTCGGGTTCAATTTTGCCAAACTGTTCGATATACTCCAAAATATCGCCAAATCTTAACTCAATCCAGCGGATTGCAAGATTAATGAAACCCGAGCCCGAGATGCTTAGGGGAATATCAAGATCAGGAGTCATGTGTAAATTGAGCAGACTGTCAAACTTACCATGAATTCTATCTGATTGTAGAACCGAAATCAATCTATGACATAATAACTGCAAATCATCGAATCTTGTAGTGTCACCCTTGTCTTCGATCCAACCTTTTTGAACTGCTACATTTAGCAGAGCCTTCTTATCTTGGTGAGAAAAATCAGAATGCACTACTTCGACGTATTTTACATAATTTGTCAATTCTGTCTTTATGCTATTTTTCATTTGTTCATAGATTTGTAAAAAACGTAAATCGATTGGCCATATAGAAGAGTTGGAATATCTATCATAACCTATTGAGGCGTTATAGTTGACATTATTGGGATTATTGTTTGGGAAAAAACCATCAAAATTTCCTTGAGATATCAAAAATAAATTTCGAGTCTTTTCAGCACGTGATGAAAAACCAAAGAAAGGATCCCTATTGATGGAGCTTGTTGATTTTTTAGGAAACAATACCTTCTGCTGCAAAATTTTGCTACTTGGAATCTGTATATCTCCTATCTTGATTATTTCAAAATGGTCGTTGTCCTCAACTCCAATCAAACACTTAGTTCGATAACCGCAAAATGAACAAGTAGTATTGTCAACTTCTGGTGGAACTTTGTCATCAAACCACTCGGGGTTGATACATTTGTAGTAATCCTCATTTTCATTCTTTGGCCTAACAAATTCTCTTAGCTCTATACTTGACAATTTGTAATCCTCATCAGAATCTGCGCTAAGTAAATTGAGTAATAGTCTGTTCAAACCACTTTCATCAATCACCCTGACATTATCAAATGATTCTACATCAGTTGATTCTGATATCTGGATTTTCATTTGGAGATCACCTAGATGACTCGTAAGAATGCCAGGTTAACCTAGCCAATTCGAATTCAAAAATTCCAGAGCGCTCTTCTTTAATCTGGGAAATTAGTTCTGCAGATGTAGAAAGAGAGCTTTCCATGTCGACATTCCCACTGAAGTATTCAGATAGGGAAAAGCACCAATCTTCTTGATAGGAATTTACAAGATTTAATCTTGCGGCGACACGCTGAGATAATTCATCTTTGTGTGAACCTTTCATAGAGATTAAAAGACTTCTAAAATTTAGTAACCACCAAGGGGAAAAATCGTATTTTTCAAATTGGCAGGCTTTAATTGAGACAAAATTCACAAATAACTGGATTGATTCATCTATATCTTCAACAAAAATCGCATCATTTGAAACATTGTCACTACCCTGGATCACCATATCTAATACCTGTAACCTAGATGCGAAAACACCTGCACATGTAAGTAATTGATTTAGGACAAATGCATCTCTAGCACCTCCCTTCCTAGAAAGCATATGTATCAGTTCAAACAAGGAAGGCAATAGTAGCAAAGCCTGAATGGATTCCCGAACGTGAATATCTTTCTTCTTGTCGTTGAATTTCATCACATCATCTAACCAATTGTTGTAACTATTTTTGTAAATGTTTACAAATAATTTCTCAGTGATATTGTTTACTATTTTACCAGGTTCGTTGATCGTCATTTTCAATTCAGTCATTAGTTTCTGCATTAAAATAGTATCAGATGTGATTTTCATAGTCTCTTTGGAAAAGTTGAGTTTTTGCTCTTCAATTTTCCTAGATTGCAAAGAAGACAGATTTTCACGCAAATCGCCACTTAACCATTTTTTGAAATCCAAAAACTCCTCATATTTTGCTGAATCATCGAGATTATTCCAGGTATCTGATTTTGAGGTTTCACCGATATTTTTCCCAAATGAACGCCCAACAACAACTCCTAAAATACAACAACTCAAGAATAGGGCCAGACTGAATATAAAATAATCGCGTTCAGAGAGGAAAAGTATAGACAATAATAACAAAATCACACAAGAAAAGAAGAACAGAAGTTGAATAAACATATTGTCTTGGAGGAAGCCCAGCCCTGGTGCTTCGCTTAGAGTATTGTCGATTTTATGACTTATTGTATGACGAGACTCTATTGCAAACAACAATGGGAACCCACTCAATCCTATGATGATGAGGGGACCAGAGACTGCGATGTTAAGGAAAACATCATTTCCTGAAAGTCCAAACCCAATCAGTAAAGATGAAATTAATATCAATGCTAAGTGAGACCTCGAGAGGTTTCTTTCGACAATTGTATCATTTTCCAACGCTCTCACCACCTGTTAGGTCTACTATTGTATCAAGAAGAATACATAACGAGGAAGAACCGGAAGACAGGTGAGAAACAGACAAATCATCGGCTGTGTTTTTGCTCAAATCACCTAATTCATAGCTATCAAAATGTACGTTAATTCTGTTTGAAAATGATTGTAACATGTTCTCAAATGTACTTCCATCAATGCTTTTATCACCATTTTTTATTAAGAAAATATTAGTGATGCCCGTAGAATTTCTTGATGGGCCATCCAATTGCCATTCATCATGAACTCTTTGAAGGATGGATTTAACAAACTCGGGAATTTTCTCCTTATGCTCTCTGGCTGATTGATTACTATTACTCGAAATTTTTAGTGGCATATTCTTTGAAACTAACATTTGCTGTGAAAGTAACTCGTTCAATTCTGAAACATTATTAGATTCAGCCTCACCTTCCAAGTTAATATCAATTGTAATTGCCATATAATTTTTTGATTCCCTTTTCGTTCTTGAAAACATAACTCTGTTCCTGAAAAACGATGAAATCATTTCACGCGAACAATGTGTATTTTTGTGCTTGAGTCCTAGATTGTCATGTCTAGATTCAAGCTCATACTTCAATAGGAAACCAAACTTCTGTGAGGTCTGACCTCTCCTCCAACATGTGAATTGATTGATCATTCCTTTCGATAGGTCAGCCTCCTTTTTCCTATTCGAAATACAAATATTGCATGCTGAATTTTCTTTCTTGTGTGAATCTAGAACGGAAATTTCAGATTCGAACGTAACTTCATTGAAATCACAACCTATCTTTTTCAGATTAATTATTGCTACATGACCGAAATTATTGTCTTCAGATGACCTCAGGAAACTAGTAGTCAAATCTCCTCCAGAGAATGTTTCAACATCGATATGCCCTCCGATTAGGAGAATCTCTAGTTGCTTTCTTTTGAACTCCTTTGATTCAAAACTAACATCAGGTGATTCCGATAATGAGAGTTCCTTTATTGACTTTGAACATAGAGATAAATTCTCAATCGCACTATTTATGGAAGTTTGAATCATTAGATTTCACCTCCCAAGCCGATTGACAAGAGTGATTCAATGAAATACATCTTAAAGATTCCAGATAGTAATACTCCGCGGCGATTTAATCCAATTTGTCTTCTATTACCAAACCTAGTTGAGGATTCAATTGGTTTGGAGTAAGATGGAGGGCGTGCATTTGAGGATACAACATCAGTATGAATTTTGTAAATAATATCTCTAACGCCTGAAGATAAATCAGTTGGCAAATCGTGATTTTCTAAAGATATCAGCAACCGATTATACAATGAAACAAATGAACTGATTGGGTCTATTACGCTGTCATTGAACTTTTGTTCCCAATCTGTGAAGCTGGTGAAGTCTTCTATTGATTTCTGATTCGAGAAGTTTTCTAACTTTGAAAACTCGGTTAACAAATTTCCAGACTGTATCGATTTGTACCAGTTTGACAATGATTTAATGCATTCTTTACTAATTTCACTGCGCACCATAGCTTTACTAGAAATTTCTTGAAACAACATTACAAACAGACTGAAATAACTCCTTAAAGCCACAACCCTTGAGTTTAATTCGTTTTCATCTAAATTGGTAATCGTGAAAAAATTCCTTTCAGCAGGTAAGACGGTACCTGAACTATTTTTTGTCATCAAAACAGAATGAAAAACACTCCGATCTGGGTTAGTTCCAAAGATTGTATCACATGCGATTGACCAATCTAATTCAGGGTGTTTCCAGGATATTATTTTTGTCGAACCTCCTACAACAATTCGTTGACTCTTTGCTGGAATTTTAGAATTATGTACTCCTATTGATTGAGGGTTACTAACAATTGTATTCTGCACAAAATTGATCCAAGACTGCCTAATATCTGATCTGCTTATCGAATCTCGAAAAACGCTTAGAGGATTTTTGTAGTTGATCGGTAATTTGTCAAACAACTGAGTGACAGTCGCCACTCCAGATGTGATTTTATCTCCATCTATTCTAACTGGAGTCAAGTAGTGAAATGGGATGGTCTTATCCTCGATAATCACACTAACATAATTCTTTGAGCCATTCCATCTAGGTGAAACATCTTCTGGTCGAACAAACTTTGCATCACCATTTTCAGTCCAATAAAGATAAGCTATTTTTTTAGAAGAAAGTTGGTTATTTATTCTTTTATTGTATAACATATTTCCTAACCATTTTGCAGAAACTGCCTCTCCGGAACATATACCGCTCAAAATTGAAATCTGAACGATAATTATGTGGCCTAATAGACTGAAAAACACAGATTCGGTAACTAAATTATTCGTTGCTAAAACCAATGAAAATATAGAAGTAAATATTGGAACATAAATAACAAAGATTCTCCATTTCATTTCTTGGCAAAAATTCACACTGTAATAATGTCCAACAAATACACAAATTGTGACTAAAATGACTAAAGTGATTGCACTAATTGAGGAGAATGGATTTACCAACGATTGGGTGACTACTAACATTGAAGATAAAATCAAGGAAAGTAAACAAATCAGAATTCTTCCAACTTTGATTTCAGTGTATGAGCTTTCGATTTTGTCTCTAATCTTTACAATCCAAGGGCTTATGCTTTCTTTAACAAAACTCATTTTTTCTGAGACAAATACGTTAAAATTGCTCAAGATGAATCACCACTCATAGCAACTTTTTGCGTAATGCCACTATCCTTTCTGCAACCATCAAGATTTCTTCATCAAGCAAATCTTCCGACTTAGGAGACTTAAGTCGGCTTCTTCGTGAAAAGCACTGTGAAAAAACATGATTCAGATCATTCAAAATCCCATCTTTTTGCGCTTCCCTCAAATTCAATAATTCTCTTGCCTCAGACATTGCGGATGTATCCTGAGATTTTTCTAATTGATTCTCAAGGTAATTTATATCAGAATTACCAATAATTTGTAGTTCATAATCTAATTTTGTGGGAACGAATTTGAAATAATTCGTAGCACTAATCAAATCTGGATTAAACCACCAAGAAAGACCCATATCACTCACCCAACCAACTTTCAATACAGTCGATTTGTTCAATAATCTGCGAAATATCAACTGTCATTTTGTCCTTAGATACAACCGAATCCTTATCAGAATTATTTTCATCTGTCAAGTAAAAGTAATCCAATTTCAGTGTTTCATCCAAAGAGTTGATTGTTGTTAATCGCAACAAATCTGCAAACTCGACTAATAGTTTACCGTAATTCAATATTGCATCAGATTTCTTATCGATATCAACATAATTTCCAATATCAATTGGTTTTACATCTTTTGCTTGAACAACAATTCTCATGCAGTCTTCGACCTCGGAAATAGCCTGATTCAACTTGTTGGTGCTAAGGCCACCTTTAGAGAAGGATTTGATCGTGCTAAAATTCGAGCGGGACAAATTTCCAACTCCATGATTTCATTCCTTCTTCGAAGCCCCAATAAATTCTTTGAGTTTGCCTTGATTTTTATGCACCATTGATTCAGCAATCGCATCCATTGTTTCGAAATTCTTTTTGAATGGATTCTCAATCTCTTTTTGAGTTTGAGCTAAATCCATTTTCTCTCCTAATTGAGGCATTATGATTCCACCAGCCACATGCTCGAGGAATATCTCGTTATATACATAAGTAAGAAGTAGATCATTCCTAGCTTCGCTTTTTATTCTAGTACGTTGACAAGATACTGCCCAAGAAGAAAAGTAGTTTTCAAGTATGAATGACTCGTCTGCAGTGGAAGGCGCTTCTGATACTTTTACTCTTATCTCTTGGAGTTCATTCAATCTGAGATCTACTTCTTTCTTCATTTCTTTGACTTTGATTTCATTCTCTTTCATCTTTGTCTGTAACTTTTCAAGTTCGCTTTCAGCAAATTTTTCAGAATTTTTCCCATGTTTTACTAAGATGTCAGAATATTTAGGATCTATTTTCCACTTCTTGATCTTCGTTGCAAGAATTATTTGGTTGGTTTGCTTCTTACTTCCACTACCTGAAGTCATTCGACCAATTACGTATCCAATTATCAAGCAAAGTCCTGCAACCGCAGCAGTAACCATGTCGCTATCTAGGGCCATGGCGTGTCTTTAATGTCATGAGTAATAATCTATTCTCCACCAAACTCGTGTTCTATTAGCCTCGACACCAATTCTGATTTTTTACCTCCAGTCGGCAAAACTTTCGATTTGAGTGCCACTTTGAGGTCGATCACTCTTAACTCTGAATATTGTTTTTCTTTCCAAGCTTTTGCAGCCAATCTGAATTCATCATCTGAAATTATTTGGTCATAGTTTTTGTCAAACTCAATCAAGTGTAATTTGAACTCATCGGCATCAGAATATGGTATGTTATATTTCGTCATTTGGTCGTCCAAATTTTCCATCATGTATTGAGTATCAATCTGGTCTATTGTCAACTTTTGTTGCTGGATATTGCTTGTTGATTCTTGAACCGTGTTTATTGCCAACAAATACTTCCTGACAATTATGAAACATATCGATAGCATTGAGATTAATGCAGAAATAAATATGATGATAAAGAACATACTGTCGCTAAAATCTTCAGCAGCGTTAACCAACCGCTTACTATTTTCAACCTCAGAAATTGGATTTAAGGATGAAGAGACAATTACATCGAATAACTTGTATTGTACAAATTCACATTCATCAATATCCTCTGAACAGTCGCCCTGAATTATCGGCTTTGACAATTGGCCTTGTTGCGAAATAGTGTATCTATCAGCATCTCTTACGAATGAAGACTCATCAACAACCCATGGCCTAATTACTACATCGAACACTCCGGAAGGGAATTTTGTAGATGGTTCGGAACACAAATTTGCATCAATTGCATCCTGGAAATTCCAATTTCTAGGGAAATATGTCGATTTACATGCGAATTCTGATTCTATTCTTTCATTCCCATCGATAAATGTGAACTGCCAGATTATCTGATTTATTCCATCATAATCGAAAATCGATTGAGAACAGCTTGAAAGAGGAGAAGTGGTCTGACTTTGAAGGAAACCATCGGATTGTTGAATATCCTGATAACTCTTACCTAGCGGACAATTCGTATTCACACTATCATCATATATCGGTAAATTGTCATCCGTACGAATGATTTGTTCGGATTCTATTTTCAAATCATTAAGTGTTGATTTCATTGACACTCCAATGTTGTCAATGTATTCAATTCTCAATGAATAATATTCAAGATTGAATAATGTAGAATTATGTATAGGAGTTACTGATAATGTTTCTCTAACTGATGAATGATTAATCATCACATTGAATGAAAGACTACCATTGCTACCGAAAATTAATGATTCGGAATTTAATTCACAATTTTCAACATCTTCTCTCACGGAAATTTCGTCTTTTATCGCAAATGAATACGATGAACGACAATCAAATAGATCACCAAGACCAATCAAGCCACGCTTCAGGAGGTAGAATTCTGATTCTCCTTCAGGCGGTGCAAGAACAACCGTCAATTCCGAGAATTGTGAATCCTCAGACAATTGAGGATTTTGTAAGTTGATACTTGACCAAGCACTTGTATGCTCGTGAAGGGTGTATCGAATGTTTCCAATGTTCGAATACTTGTCCGATAACTCCAGTTCGAACGTATTTGTATAATGGTTGATGTATGGTATATTCATAATTCCAGAAGTGGCATCTATTGTTTCAATTCCACCTCCTGATTTGTAAATAATCAGATTAATATCTCGAAGTTCTGGCCTGTCAATGTCCATATCAATCTGAATTGGAATATTGGTGATTGTAGATTCCTTTCTTTTCCACAAACAGTTCACATTTCTCAAATCATCTACTGATGACGCCTCCAAACATTGAATTGAAATTTGGTCAGATTCGAACAAATCCTCTACAACGGTAATCGATGTTGTACGAACCGGTGTTGTCGAGACATTGACCTGCGATACTCTTCCAAACGAATCCTCTGCAGTTATTCGAATAATATTCTCTCCAAGTGTTGAAGTCGAAAGATAGTACAACTCGTTACTAGAGACAAATGAACCATGGTTTGTGTCGGTAGAGTAACTTGAAATCTCATTAACTCTCCAATATAACTCACATTCGTCACAAGAAAGGACTAGAGTTTCATTTATCAAACCATTAGATAGTGCTTCTAATATCTCGATTTCTGGTGCTTTATTGTCATAGACAAATGGTACATTTAGAGATGAAAACTCCCTTCCAGCAGAATCGATTATTGTTGTCGTCAGTAAGTATGAATCATCTGGTAAAGAAGAGGAATTGAAGAAATTTTCACCATATGTGAAGCCTGATTGCGTATTTTCAAAGGCAAAATTAACCGAGGCTATAGGCGCTTGATTGATTGGAGTAACAACTCCAATAGTATCATTCAGAGATGATGAAATTATATCATTCCAATCACATGCTTGATTGCCAGAACAAATCAACCCGAGCCAGATTGGATTCACAACATCTCTTGTAACAATATCAATATTTGTAGAAGCCATCGGTTTTCCGGTAAGGTCGGAACCTTGTAGAACTACAGAGATCGAGCTGTTTGGATACTGTGAGAATCCTACATCGAATGAACCATTGACTAATTGAGTGTTCACTAGCTGTCCATCCTGGAAAATTTTCATTGTGAAAACAGAACTCACATTGCGGTTAGTGTCATCAATAATATCGATTGATAATTCACAAGTTGATTGCATATCATAATGAATCCCAGTAAACCAAGAACACGATTCATTCACAGAATAATTTACTTGTGGAATTAGGTAATCTACGGAGTAAATTTGATCGATTGATAGTACATTTCCTACATGATCTGATATACGCAAATAGATGCTGAATTCAGGGCATGAGGACAGATTCAAATCTGACAAAAACAGAGTATCAGTAATCTCCAAGGAATAACTGAATTGACCATTAGTACAATTGACGAAAATATTACTTGACAACGTCTCATTAATCTCTGAATTGGTATAATTATCCAACCTTATTTCTCCCTGGTAAGAAACTATACCCTGTGGCAATATTTGATTGGTAAATTCTGAATAAGGATTTATGAAAACTTCAGGTGCTTTGTCATCTACTCTGAATAATTCAGAAATGGATTTACTATTTCCTATCTTATCCAAAACGCTAACACTAATCCGAACATTCGAATCAATATCAGGAATCAGAAGAGAAACATTACCATAATTCGTGAAACTATGACTTTGAAGGACAACTGAATTAGTTAAATCCTCAACCTGTACTTGAATAAAGCAATTCATACCAGTATCATCGAGACACGATATCAAAAATTCAGAGTCAGAACGTGACAACTTTTCATCAAATGAGATGGAGTTGTTCACAGGTTCAATCACAATTTGAGGTGACAAATCATCGAAATATATCTGGAAACTTGTGGAATTTATGTTATCCACATTATCAACTACTACCAGTGACAGATTTGTAGAGATTGGAGGAGGGGCAATCCATGAACTGTTAGCCGATTTGGTCCAATAGATTGAATTTTGATTGTCTAACCAATACACTTCTCTGACTCCTGATAAATCATCACCACAATCAAAAATCGAATTGACAGTACTCGATAGAATCAGTTCAGTTGTATTCTGAACAACTCCTAAATTCGGGGTACAAGATGGCTCAATTCCATCATACTCAAATCGAATCGTTTGGTTATTGATATTACCTAGTTCATCAGAAAATGTGAATTCTACCGGTATTATTGAACCTGTATTCTGTGTAGCAAATTCAAATTTGTTAGTGATGTTTGTCTCATAGCATGATATGCTTATTGTAGCATTACATTGTATAGTCACAGGAACATTATGAGTAACATGTAACTGAATTACTAATGTACCATTATGATAAATTGAATTATTTGTGATTAAGACATTAGTCACATCATTTGACACTTTTGATATGCTTGCATTTTGGATAGAATAAATCTTGGCTATATTGTAAAATGCAAAGGATTCGTGACCAACACAGTCGATTGCAACTAATTTTATCCAGGTTGCATTTATTGGTAGAGAGATATTTGTTGAAGTAGAAATAGACGAATTTCCATTGTCCCATTGGTAGTATCCGGCATTGATACAGCGGTCATCAATTAGATTGACTGAAATTTTTGGATCAAAGTTACCAGCATAAATTGTAGAACCATCAATAACGGTGTTACTTCGGTTAGCAACAATCACTGTTGGGCTCAAATTATCTACTGTGAAATTCACTGTAAGGTTTGTGAAAGTCCCGACATTATTCATCACACTCACACTTAATGTACCACTACCATTCGTTATATTGATTGGAATTTGACTACCATAATTGTCTGACGGATTACAATTTTGAACTGATATACAATACAAGATAGAATGTATGCCAGACTGAACATCCGATGAATTGACAGTGAAATTTGCGAATCCTGATTTAACCAAGCTATATTGACTATTATCTGGCCATACAATACTGGCTAAAGGATTAGAAGAGTCTAATGTTACATTAACATTTGAAGAGATATTGTTGCCAAAGATGTCGTTCACTTCGCAAGAAATTACGCCATTGCTAGTAAGGTTTGTAACCGAATCGTTTGAGATTTGACCACTATTACCACTCCAGGACAGAGTAATCGAATCTAGTATAGTGCCTACGCCTTGGGAACATGTAAAATTAGAATGAGCGCTAATCCAATAATAATTAGAATCTACTTGTGCATAATCTGTAACCCATACTGGTGATTCGAGATCCCCATGATAAATTAGATTCCATGAATTTTCTATATCATTACCTAGATTATCCCGAGTATAGACCTTCAGCAATATTGGAAGATTCTTACCTCCCAAGATTGAGCATGAACTATTTTGCAGAATTTCAGTTAACGTTCCATTGGTAGTAAATACTCCATTAGTCGGAGCCCAGCTATTCAAACAACTGGAAGAACCTGCAGATACATTGACCTCAACAAAGGAGATTGTAGAGATGTTTTCTGTTACATTGAGGTACATAATCGAATTAGTTCCAAAGTTGTTTGATGAATAGAAGTCACTATCAATTGTGGAGATTGGAGCCTCATTGTCTAGTGTAATTGTCCAAGAATTCGACGAACTAAGACCCAATATATTTGTGACGTTAATGACCAATGTTACATTCCCTAAACCGGAAGGAACTTGGAACCAACCTCCATTATCTTGAACTTGATTTCCATTCCACCGGATTTCTGTTGTTGTTTCAAAGATAGATTGTATTGAGAAGGTTTGATTCGTGCCAGATTTTAGAATATTTGGAATAGAGGAATTGATATTTGGTAATGTGGTATGGTGAGCCATCGATAAAGTCGTTATGAGATTATTACCTGCATAGTCGGTGGAGTTAATCACCATAACATAATTTCCTTGACTTCTAGAATATGAGTACCCGAAACTGCTTTCTGTCAAGCAGGATGTCGATTCGGCCACTGAATAATTCAAACCAATTTTTACACAATGTTCTGCCAAATCACTAGGCTTTTGAAGACTAATCAAAGAGTGATTACTTGTATTATGACTATGGATATTCGATGATTGATTAGAAATTGTCAAACTCGGAGAAACGTTATCTGGAACAACAAACATTGAATCTGAAACATAAATTCCTGAATTAGATTGAACCTCAACTACAATTTGAACACTGGTTTGATTCCAAATCCAGATAGGATAATCTGTTGAAGACAACTGATATGAAGTTAGATTGCTAGCTATTAATGTCGATTGACCCGAAGTTGAATTTATCCAAATATTGCTCATCGAAACTCCCGTGGTTTCTGTTATTCCAATTGAAATTTCGGTAGATGGTCCTAGATATCCAGGATGAGAATTATTCAATGAAATATCAGGAGGGGTTATGTCTCTGACAATAGAAGCATTCAGGCTCAATCCCTGATTGCTTAATTTATCGTAACCTGAAATAGATAACCAAGCGCTTGATTCTGTTGAAGATGGTAGTATAACATCACTCAGAGAATTACTCTGAATTGTTGAACCGTTATTCCAAGACCAAACATAATGCGAAATTTCTACTCCAGAATATGAAGATGATAAGTCGATCAATGAGCCGTTTGAAACGGTTGGATTTGAATCAAGAGAAACTGTTGGACCGGTCAAATCGATTGACATCATATTGGAATATGTTGTATTTGAGAGTGATGTCCCTTCCTTTAGCACCTTAAGTTGTATTCTCAAATTTTTACTATCATTACCATCGCCAACATCGAGTGTAAATGATGTGGAATTCTCAGTAATCCAACTGCCTGAACTTCCATTAATGATGTATCTGTATTCATGATATACATCTGAACGCGAATTTGAAATTGTTACCGTAGCTTGATCTGTCACGTAATATGTTGAATCTTGTTGAATTCCAGAAACAGAAATTGTACTTGGCATCAGATAAGGTAGCCATTCAAGACTCCTAGTATCGGTTTGTTCATTTCCAGCCTCATCTAGGCATGTTAATTCAAAATCAATCAGACCATTCGCCCCTAAATTCGATATCGTACCGTACCGTATTGAGATATTGCCCGATGAATTGGTTTCATACAACAAATTGCTATTCGAGTAAATCTTTAGGTTTTGATTTTCCACGAGGACATTATCATTGCAAGTACTGTTGTACCAATTTGTAGGAACAATAACTCCGGACATAGATTGGTCAGATACTGAAACTGATGGTGAGGTATCATCTCTTCTAATTGTAAATTGGACTGAGTCGCCTGTGTTACCAACTTGATCCGTAGATTTACAATAAATTGTTGACCATTCCTCGGAGTTAATCATCGATTGAACCGAAATAACAGTTTGATTAGTAGTGAAAGAAATGACTGAATTGGAGTTATTACATTCTGTTTTGAAAATGTTTGATGCAGAATCAACTCCTCTAGAGACTGTAATTGTGGAACTACCTTGCAATAAATATGATTGATTTTGATATTGATGTCCACCGGATATGGAATATGATGGAACGGTGGGTGAAGAATTGTCAACATACAGCAGTACTGTTGAATTCGAACACCTGCTCAATATATCACAAATTGTAGAATTTATCCACAGTTGTCCCTCTGAGAGGTTGTTGTAGGATTGTTGAGAGGAGGATTGATTCACACTTCCATCATATAATAATGTAGACGAGGAAGAGTGCTTTACACTCATGTTAACGTTAATTCCGGTCATCCATCCGGAAGAAGGAGTAACAGTAAATGTTAGATTGCCATCAATATATGAGCCGCTATTTTCTGAATTGACAGTTGTAGAAATAGTTGGTAAATTATGAAGATACTGGAAACTTGGTGAAGAGTGATTTTTGCTGTTGCCAACCTGGTCGGTTGCAATTGAATAGAACGTGATTGTCCCACTACTTGTTGTGTTTAGAATAGAAGAAATTGAAACTCCCGTAGTAGACCCTGAAATTGTAATGGAATTCCAGAATGAATTACTACCATTGTTGAAGAACACACTGATCTGGTTCATATTACAACCATTCGTATCTGTACAAGATACATTGAAACTAGAGTTTGAAGAAAACAAACTTCCAGAACTCATACTGTATGAAATTGCAGGTTTAATCAAGTCGACATTTCCATTAATCCATTCGAAGTCGCCTTGGTTACCTAATAGATCAACTACTGAACAGCCCAATTCGAAAGAAACCTGCGAACCAGAGTTTGAAGCAGGAGTCAGAACAGAATTAATATTCGCATTAAACCATGTAGAATTATCCCAAGTACAATTAGCATGAGAATAACCTACCCCTCCCACATCATCTTGAATTGATGATAATGAAATATATCCGGAGGAACCTAAAATTGGATTTCCAGATTGGTTTATTGCAGCTCCTTGCACTGAATAGCTAGGCAGAGTGCCAACTGAGTTGTCAACAGTGAATGTCCAAGTTTGGGATTGATTTCTCATAAAGATATCATAAGAAGTGACATTGAGCCAAATAATGCCACTTGCCAGAGTTTGATTTTGCCCGTAAGTTATTTCGGTATAAGATGAAACATTTCCAGAATCTAACTGTGAACCATTGCTATGCTCGAATGTATATGTCGCCCATCCATTGGAATTGCCGGTTGAAGGAGGCGTCAATCCAATCGCGAAATCTTCACCCTGCACATAAGTTCCATGATTTTGTCCGATTAGGTTTACACTAGAAAGTGGTTGTGTAGTGTTTAGATACCAGAAATGGCCCACAAGTTGATTTTCATTGCCTAAATTGTCGATAGTATACAGGTTGGCTGTGATTGTTCCATCAGTCAATCCTGACTTTATTGAATTGATACTAGAACTCCAGTTTGAAGAAAGAATTTGGACCGAACTTGACCATGAGCTGGAACCGTTTGACCATGAGAGATTTAGCAGAGATGATTGAATACCTAATTGGTCATCTACATTCACTGAGATTTGTGACCCAGGTGAGATATGAGTACTGGAACTAGGCGAAATAGACTGTGAGGGGAGTATCCTATCAGAACTAGAATTGAATTGTACCGATGGCCCGTCATTACCCAAGAAATCTACATTTTTACAAGTCAATGTATGATTTTCATGTACTCCAGAGGCCGTATTTGGTGTCACTCGATCGCTAGCACCCACATTGAACCAAGAAACCTCGTCCCAACTACATGATGCCGTATTTGCGCCGACACCATTAGAATCATCGGAGATACTATTCAGCCTGAAAACACTTCCAACTCCAATCCAAGTTACATTGGATGATGTGAGATTCAATCCGTCAATCGTGATTATTGGGGATTGACCATTTGATGAATCGACATAATATGTCCAATTTTGAGATTGAGACTTACCTAGAGAGTCCGTAGTAAGCACATCTAGGGTAAGATTGCCTTCCAACAATCCAGTAGGATTGAAAGTTGTTGATGAGGTTATATCTCCCGTGTCAACCACACTTCCACTAGAATCTGTAAAAGTGTAATTTGTAGTAAGACCAAACCAACCCCCTGATGGAAGGGAGAGAGTAAATCCTGTAGAATCGTTTGTTACAAATTGACCATGAGATTCACCGGATAATGATACAGTGATGAAAGGATTTGAGGTATTCAAGGTCCAAACTGTACCTAAAATCGATTGTGTGTTTCCAAGATTATCCTCAACCAACAGATTTGCTGTGACCGTACCATCACCTAACCCGGAAAATAACTGAGAGAGAGGTGCAGAATAATTTGAATTTCCAATTGAAACATTGGAGTAAAGATTAGAGCTGCCATTAGTCCAAATCATTGATAGATTTGAAGAATAAATACCACTATAATCTGAAACATTCACTATAATCGTGGAATTAGGACCGATGGTACTACTCGAACTTGGCTGCAATGAAATTGTTGGAGCTTGGAGATCAACGCTACCATTCTTCCATGTGATAGGCCCCTCATTTCCTAGTAAGTCGACACTTCTACAAGCGAATTCAAAGGATTGTATTGTGCCGGTACTGGCTGAAGGAGCGTACGAAGAATTTGTTTGAACTTGGAACCAGTCGATGCCATTCCAACTACAGCTTGCATGACTGCCCCCAACTCCTGATGAATCATCAGAAGGTAGACCAGGAACTAATCTGCCAGTTGGCCCCAATGTAGAATTTGTAGCCGCCAAATAATCTCCCGTAACAGAAATCAAAATTTGATGACTATTTGATGAATCAACAACGAATGTCCAATTGTAAACAGAATAGTTTGAAAGATTATCAGTAGTATTAATCTCAATTCGAATTGAATCTTGGTCAGAGAATTCTTCGTTGATAGTAATTTGTGAGGAAGTACTTCCTGAACTCTCAGATTGATTGTTCACAAATAATTCCCATGAAGCATTTGCTTGATACCCAACCGGAGTTAAGGAAAAGGATGCATTTTCAGAGATGGTGTTTCCATAGCGATTCGATAATACTGAAATTACAGAATATGGCAAAGATCCGTTGGTGTTAACCCATGACGTTGTTGAATAATTTGTATTACCAATAACATCTGTCGCTTTGACTTGAGCTCTAATTATACTTCCATTCAATGAAGAAGGCACAGTGATTGTTGCGTTTTGTGAACTAATCCATCCGAAATTTTGGCCGTCGAATGTTTCCCACCGATATTGCATACTTGCAATATCACAATTATCACTAGAATTGACAGAAAGAGTACTAGAATTGATATTATGCTGAATAATTGGTAAGACTGAATCTACCGTAACGTTCCATGATTGGTTTGAACTGAATAATCCAACAGCATCTGAAGCTCTCAGAATAATATTACTCGAAAAATTGCTCGGAACACCTATGGAGTTTGATACTTGATTCCAAGAATTAGAACCCCATCTTTCTACATGCGAATTTGAATGTAGGTCGGATGATTGGACATTAAGTCCCCAATCAGCAGAAATACAATCTGAAGTCGACCTTTGTGCCCGTACTCCAATTTCAGTATACGATAAAGTAGGAATTGAATCATCTAGAACCACGGTGTAAGTCTGGTTTAATTCATTATCTACATTGTCTTTGCAGACCACAGTTATGACAAATGTGTTATTCCCATTAATTGAGTTAGGTAGATTACTGATAGACAATGTGCTGCTATTGCTATTGAATTGATGAGAGCCTATTGAAGCACTCAAGTTAGCAACTCCCGAAATTAAATCTACACAGGAAAATGTTAGGGGAGTTAGGTTTGAAGTTACATAGACTGACTGATTTTGATTATATCTTAGTACTGAAGAGTTATTTGAACTGATTGTAACAGTAGGCAAATCTGCATCAACAATCAAATTCAATGATTTCCAGGATTCCAAACCAGTAGTAGAGTTCGTTCGGTAATTTACGGTAAGATTTGTGCTATGATTTGCCCACACTGTTGCAGCAGTAGTGTAATTGGTGACGCCCAATGATTGACTGCCTTCCACAATTTCATATTCAGAATTAATGTGAGTACTGTTATTTCCCAATGTATGAGATAAAGTAAACTCTGGATTTGCAGAAACATACGCTGAACTACCATCTGATAGTCCTCCATGATGCGAAGTTGTAATCGAGATTGAAGTGCTTGGTGGATTATTAGAGGCACTAGTTACTCCAATCAAAGTCCAACTTGTAAGCAATAGTTGAATTACAAGCAAAAATGCAATTCTCCTACCGTTCAAAAAATCACCTCCCAAGAATTATTCCCAAATTGACCTTTTCTGCAATAGCGGCAGACTGAATCAATGCCAAAATCAGAAGTTTTAGTAAAATTAGGTTTAATTGTCGTTCTAAGCTTTGTTCGCTGAGGAAGCAAAATCTTTGATAGTATGCAAAGCGGATATTTAGGATAATCCAAACTACTAATCCGAATAAGAAACCTTGAACTATGATTTTTGGCATTCCTGATAAATAATGAATCAAAGAAGGATCTAATGAAGAAGATATAGCGAAAGTAAAAATTACAAAGTATCCCAAAATACTCACCAATGCGATAGAATTCTGATCCAGCAAGCACCCTAGTAAAGGGTCAAAGATTCTAATCATAGTGAAAAACCCAAGAACTAAGATTGTCCAACCTTCAAATCCAATATCGCCTTTAACTAACAATCCCAAATAACAAACTATTGAGAGGCTAAGAATCCATGGCAAAAATCCAATCACTCTAGCAGAATCTCCGAAGTTGTCGTAAAATCTTCTAGTAAATTGTATATTTTCATTCTTGAACTTGTATTGAATAACATAAGCCTCTTGAATCCATAGAGAAGCACAGATGATTATCAATGTCATTAAAGACATAGAGAGCCCTAACTTAGTAGCAATCAATGGAGAAATTGCAGCAGCCGAGACTGCAAAAATCAACAATCTCAACTGAGTCACGCAACTCTGTAAGGTTGGTAACATATCACAATTTCTACTGCCAAATAGAAAAAGAATAATTGTATTCGATAACTGCCAAAGACTATGTTTGAGGAATTTCTTACTGAAATATTAGCTTTGAATCTAATTTTGATAATTACTGTAGTTTATCTAATTCGCAAATTAATTGATATGAATTCAGAATTCAATCGATTCAAAACTCAAAAAGATAATGATATTCTTGAGGCGAGAAAGGATTCAAACAAGAAGCAGAGAGCAACTATCAAAGGTCAGATTAGCGAGACAATTGCTCCGTGGTCGATGACTGTCGTAGATAGCGTGAGTGAGTTAAACTTCCTGGGAAATCCAATTGATTTTGTAGGTTTCAAAGGGTTGGATGGTAAGGGTGATGTATCCATCAAATTTATTGAAGTAAAATCTGGTACATCTAAACTAAATTCTAACCAAAGAAGAGTCCGTGATGCTGTTATTGCAAAACGAATCGAATGGGTCGAAGTTCGAATTAATGAACTACAAATCAAAGAGAAAGTACTCTGAATTGATTTCAATCTGCGCCGAAGAACTGCCGCAACATCGGATGCATTTCCA
>CEUA01080173.1_pt1 | contig 24848 bp, 22 predicted proteins | sample 361541 | NCBI WGS metagenome assembly CEUA01 (sample SAMEA2623079, study PRJEB7988) | marine metagenome | isolation source: saline water (ENVO:00002010), including
AAAAATGACTAATTTAAACCTATCTAAAATTTCTAAACTTTCTTTATTATCATTTGTTTTTGTAATACTTCTAACATTTGCTATATCTGACTCAGAAGAGATATCTGCTCAGATGCCAATGATGCCCCCTGGAATGGGTAATATGATGGGTGCGATGGGAATGGAAAATGCTCCTTCAGAATGTAGAAGTAATCCCGGCACCGGAGAAGTTTTTTGTGAAGTGAAAATGGATATTAGTATGATGTCTATGACAACCACATATGCTCCATTTGAATATTATGAAGGGCAAGGTGTATGGTTCCAAGGTTGTATGATGCCTGGTCAGCAATATGAAAACTACGAAGCAGCATGGATAGAAAGACAATATATCGGACCCTCAAACACTAATCCTACAGAACAAGGTACACATGTATTTCTAAGAGGCAATATGCCTACAGAGCCAGGAGCACAAAATGCAAAATGTAAATATCAATTTTTCTTAAATGACTCTCCTCTTGTTCAAGCTGGTGGTCCATATCATAACCCTCAATGGGAAGCTGATATGGAGACACAAAAAATGTATGAAGAAGCTGACAATATTCGAAGAGATGCAGAAAGAAAGCGGGCTGAAGAAGAATTATTAAGGGCCAAGCAACAGGCTGAACTCGATCTTCAAATGCAGGAAGAAATGAGAAAACAACAAGAATCCCAACAACAAGGTAATAACCAAGGAATTGGGAATATTTTTGGACAAGGCCCTGTTGGAAATATTTTTGGTAACCAATTTCAAGCTCCGACAGATCAAGAGGTCCCGCTGGGTCCATTTATAAACCTTACAGTTATTAAAACTGAAGATAGATGGAAAGTTATGGAATGTATTGCTAGTAATATTGAGTCTGATATAGGAATGCCCTATGAACAAGCTTACATGGATTTTGCTTTCCCAATTGGAGTAAGGTCTTTGGAAGAACCTGATTTTTATTATGATTCAGTAACTAACTGTATGCAATTAAGTTTTAGTAAGCTTATTAGTGGAGGGTGGGGAGTTAATACTCAAGAAACAACTTCTACCGGAACTGCTCCAAGACAAGATCTAAATGCAATGATGGAGGCGTGCATAGTCCCTCACCTATCAGATAATTTAAATATTCCAAGAAACGTCATTATGGACGATATGGTAACTGTAGAGACTGGAAAAAGATCTATGTCGAGAGAAGAAATGTTAGCAACTTATGATTGTTGGTATCACTGGGATGATAATATTCGACCGAATCCCAATAATTCTCCTGGTTATTTTCCTCTATCAAGCGACTTGCTAGTTACATATGTATTTGGTGATCAAGAAATTATGGGACAAGCTTGCATGATTGATTCTTTATCTGATGCACAAGGAATGAACAGGCAGCAATCAGAAAGAATTGTTGGTGATTTAGTAAACTTTGCTGTTGGAAGAAGTGATCAATGGGGATTCTTAGAAAGTGATGCAAACCCTCAAATGAAAAACGAGGTTGTAGGACGAGTGATTGGGTGTAATCAGGAATTAGATTGGCTAAGAGATTATCTACAGTCCGTTAGTCAAAATCCTGCAGCAGAAGGCTATTCATTAAATTTTGATGTTCTTATGGAAGATTGGTCAAGAGAATGTAATATTGATCAATTTACTGCTTTTATGGATCCTATTAATGCAACTCAACAATATGAACTTATACTTGACGGATTACTAAATGATAATGATCCAACAGAAGTTATTAATAGACCTTTGAGTGAAAATCAATATCATTCTATGATCGACTGCGCAAGTGAAATGAATGGTGATGAATTATCCATGGATTCATGGGATCCATACCTTTCACAGTACACATTATTTTTAGATAAATTTGGAGATCAAGGTTATTTTGATCATCTTGATAATTACTCAGATGAAAAAGAACCTAATGAAATATTTCCAAGAATTCACGGATGTTTAGTTGATAAATGGTCTGGTGGCAATCCAAATCGAAGAGTTGAAGATGAAGCCAGGCGCATGATTGAAAAAATATTTTTCGATGGTGGTTATATAAATGAAAAAATGGATGGAAATGGAACTTTTGCTGATGATCAGTTGAATGAAGCTTTCGAATGTCTAGGAGGTAGAGCTGAATTTGAATGGGTTAGAATGGCTAATGACTTAAACTTTAATTACGAGCCTTTCAATGTAAGTGACATTTTCTTAGGTAATAATAATAACTCGCAAAGAGCTGCCTCAGATTTTAGGCAGACAATACAAACTAATGATTCAGGGAATAATAACCCTGGGAATATGGTTCAAGGAAGTTTACAAGGTGGAGGAGCACTTGAAAACATGAGAATGGACTTAGTTGGCATGACTAGAAATAGTAATGCTGAAGAATGTATGGTTGCTAATTTAGCTAGAGCAAAAGGTGAAACTGAAAATTATATTAAAACTTCATATATTGGAAATATAATATGGGATCCTCAAGTAAGGCCAACAAATAAAGAAAGAACTGCTTTAGCAAACTGTGAGTCTCAAATTAGAAGTGCTACACAAGGTAGAGGTGGGCTAGATGCACTTCTAAAACTTGGTAGATCTGGTGACCCTGATTATTTGGATCTTCCTGATGACAGTCAGAGAGCTTGTATGATATCAGAATATGTAAAAACATTTGGATATATGCTAGAAAGTACAGGAGCAAACCCAGAAGAAAGTGCAGCCAAAGCTGTGTCAGAATTCTCTATGCCTGGAACATTTAGTGGATATCATCCAATTGTAGGAGAAGAGGCTCCTAACTTAAGACCTCCTTCTGCTATAGAACTTGACGCAATTTCAAATTGTAAATTAGTAGATCTGTATGTTTATGAAGGATCTAGATTAAGGAAATTAATACCAGGAGTTGATACATCTGATTTACCTGTAGGTGAATTAGCTTCTCCAACTGGATTAGCAATCGCTGGTATTATGATTACCTTATTTTTCTCAGTACTACAAATGATAAGAGGTAAATAATGACTACATCACGAACACCATATGGATTTATGCTTTTTGTAAGATTATTAGTTAGAATGACTATAGCTCTGCTTGTGTCTATTCCTATAATTGCATTGGGAGGAATATTACTAGTATATTCTCAAACAGATGGAACTGTTCCAGCATGGTCTGGTATAGCTGCAATAGCAACAGGGTTAGCACTTTTGATATTAGGTTTCTATATGACGGCAGTTGGATCATTCCCTTATCCAAATTTAGGTGAAGGTGAAGATGTTAAAATTGAGAGACATCCTACTATGAAACCTGCTTATGCCAGAATCTTTATTAGTATACCCCTTTTCTTTATTACTGCAATTTTATATGTAGCTACAGATTTAGCCTACATATTTCCTTTTATAACTTTCATGGTTGGGCTATGGTTCTTCTTCAAAGGTGTCATGAGATATTTTAGAAATCTTCATATCACATATATTGTTACCGACAGAAGAGCTATTTATATGTATAAATTTTTATATCTCCATACTAACGAGATCCCTGTAGGAAGAATTGTACAAATTTCTGAAAAAAGAACATTAATTGAAGCTTTATCTGGAAGAGGAACAGTTGTTGTATCTTCTGGTATCGGAAGTAGAATGACAATAAATATGGAAGAAATAGATAATCCCGGAGCTGTAGCAGAAGCACTTAGAAGTATGCTACCTTCAACACAAAATAATTAGGAGGAATAAATTATGGATATTGGATTAGTAACTGGTATTGTATCCATCCCACTGGTTGGTGCCTTAGGTACCGTTGCCTGGAGAATCCAAGCAACTATTACCGCTAGAAAACAAAGTGAAATAGACTCCCTAAAGACCGAGATAGATTCTATTAGAAATATTCACACAGAACAAATGACTTTAATGAAGGAGAAAAATGATCTATCTGTTGAGCAAATTGAAACAATAGTTAATACACGAGCAAAGGAAATTTCAACTAGCGTTGAATCTACTTATGCCGGAAAAATAAGAATGTGGAAATCTTATGGAATAGTTGGGGTAACATCTGCAATTGGAATGGCCGTTTTTGTATTTGGACTATTATTTTCAATGTTCCCAAGATCTGCAGCCGATAACCCCGTAATGACACTAACAAATGCTGAAAATATTAGTAAAGAAATTACTAAGTATGGATTACATAATCATTCTGAAGCAGGGTCAATTATATTCGCACATGGTCCAACATTTATGTGGGGTACAATTTTAGGCTCAGTCATATTGGCGATTTCACTAGGGTTTATTTTAGTGAATTCATTTTTTAAACTAAAAACCCCTTCTGAAGTTAATATTGTTGAAACAGAAGAAGAAAAGAAATCAGAAGAATAATATTAAACCAGTAATTAAGAATAAAAACGACCATACAGAACATCCCATTCTTGGATCTAAAGATGGAGTCCCTACAGTAGTTTCTCTGTATCATGATCATCAACCTGGAGAAACTAGTACTCACCATACTCATCCGTGGGAACATCAAGCTTATATTACCAGAGGTAGAGGTATTATTTTCGTTGATGGAGAAAAATTCCCTATAAAAGAAGGTGATTTTGTTTTAGTCCCGCCAAATGCAGATCATTATTTTGAAAATACAGGAACTTCTGTTTTAAGTAGAGTTACATTTAATCCCCTTGCTAGTGAAGATCACTTAGGATAAATATTATTTATATATTTTCCATATAAAAGCGGGAGGAACATTAAAGGGTGTGAATCCTTTAAGTTTTTTTGAGAGATTATATTTCTTTATTACTTCGTTTGGAAAAGAGCATCTAATAAAATATGTTATTTGAAAGAATTTTCCAAATTCTGAAAGGTTATCCACTGAAAGTTCGCAAAGCTTATTTCTTATATTTTTATTTAATGAAACAAGTGGAATCCCTGAAATAATCAAATCAATCCTTTTATTAAATCTTTTTTCAAAATTTTCTAAAAAAGTAATAACATCTTCAGAATAAATTTGAGCCTTAGGAAATTTATCTTTTAGTATTTTTGAAAACTCTTCATTTATCTCAACTAGAATTAAGTTTTCTTCTTTGATTCCTTTTTTTAAAATTGAATTTGTTATTTGCCCTGTTCCTGCACCTAGTTCAACAACAGTATTTATTTTTCCATCAACTTCCGAGGCCATAAGATCGGACGCAAACTTTTGAGTTGGTAATACAGCACCTAATACAAGGGGATATTTAATCCAATTTTTTAACCAAATTAATATTAATTTCATGTTTATTTCTAAATTAATTTAATTCTAATTGATTACTAATTTTTTTGTGATGGAAATCTGAGTCACCAAAAGATAATTTTTGATGTTGCATTTTTCTAGTAAATACCTGCAAGTTATAATCCCATGTGTAACCTATAGCTCCGTGTAATTGATGAGAAATTTGGCAAATATCATGAAAGGATTTTGAAACATAGGCCTTAGAACGATTTACATCAAGTGATGAATCTTCAGTATTAGATAATTTCCAAGCAGCTTTCCTAGCAAATTGGGTGGACACTTTAGTCAAAATTGCCATATCAGCAGCGTGATGTTGAACAGCTTGAAATGAACCTATTGGTCTATCAAACTGTTTTCTATCTTTAATATAATCTAGAGTCATATCCATAACTTTATTCGCTGCTCCTGACATTTCAGAAGACTTCCCTGCAGCTCCATAACTAAATACTGATGATAGAACATCCCAGCCTTTATTTTCATCACCTAGTAATTGTCCTTCATCCAATTTTATTTCCTGAAATTTAACTTTATAAATTTTATCTCCACCAATACTTTCCATTTTTTCGATTTTAATTCCTTCAGAATCAGAAGGAATTAAAAATAATGATATTCCTTCATTATTTTCAGATTTTGAAGCAACTATAAAATAATCAGAAGATTTTGCATCACTAACAAATAATTTTTCACCATTTATAGTCCATCCATCTTTATTTTTTGTGGATAAAGTATTTACTATTTCAGATTCATCAAAACTTCCGATTGATTCATTAAATGCCAAGGATAATTTTATTTCACCTGAAGCAACTTTAGATAAAATTTCTTTTTTTTGTTTATCATTTCCTGAAAGAAGTAAAGCCTGTACTCCAATAACAGCAGAACTAAAAAATGGACCTGATAAACCAACTCTTCCCATTTCTTCTAATAAAATTGACATATCTTCAAACTTAAACCCTGAACCTCCGTATTCTTCTGGGATCATCAATCCTAACCATCCCATTTCTGCCATATTTTTCCAAATTTCTTCAGTTACACCTATTTCATCTGATTCCATTGCTCGAATAAAATCCATAGTACAATTTTCTTCAAGATAATTCCTTGAAGACTCTTGCAGCATTTTTTGTATCTCAGATAATCCTAAATCCATAGTTTATTTCGCTTTCAATTTATCTTCTCTAGGCAATCCAAGGCCTCTTGTTGCAATTATATTTTTTTGAATCTCTGTCGTTCCTGCAAAAATAGTATAAGCTGTCACAGTTAATTGTTGCTTTAAGTACTTACCATCAAAAGGCGCTGATGAATCAGATAATTGACCATATAGACCAGCAAAATCAGTACCTATTTTTGCAACATTTTGAGCTAATTTGGTACCTAAAATCTTTGCTACAGAACCCTCAATACTTGGAACTTCTCCTTGAGATTGTAGATAAGCTACTTCATAAGCAACTAGTCTAGCAGCTTCTATTTCAAGATCTAAATCTACCAAAGTTTTATTTACATATGGATCATTAATAAGTGGAGTTCCAGATGAATTTTTATTATTTTTTACAAATTCTACAAGCTCTTCAAAATTTCTTCTTGCAGCAGCTGGATATTCAACTCCAGACCTTTCAAAATCTAGTAATGTAGCAGCAATGTACCATCCTTTATTTAATTCTCCTATGAGGGCATCTTTAGGTACTTTTACGTCATCAAAAATGACTTGATTAAAATGATGATTTCCAGCCATATTTATTATAGGTTTTACTTGAATATTACAATCTTTTATATTTGCTACAAAAAAACTTATACCTTTATGTTTAGGAGCACTAGGATCTGTTCTACCTAGAAAAAATATCCAGGTTGCTTTATGAGCCATAGATGTCCAAACTTTACTACCGTTTACTAACCAATGATCCCCTTTATCTTCAATTTTTAGTTTTAAGGAAGCTAAATCAGATCCTGAATCAGGTTCAGAATAGCCTTGGCACCATTGAACATCTCCATTCGCTATGGGTGGTAAAAACCTCTTTTTTTGCTCTTCAGTTCCATGAACCATTAAAGTTGGGCCTAGCATTTTTGCACCAAATCCATCTCTCCCAGGCATTCTATGATATGACATCTCTTCGTTAAATATTACTTGCTTCATGAATGATGCCCCTTGTCCTCCATATTCTTTGGGCCAAGCCATAGTTAGCCATCCTTTATTTGCTAACTTTTTTCTGACTTCTAAAGAATAATCAAAGTCATCCCCTGCTTCGTCTACACCCTGCCAGTCATTAAAATCTTCAGGAATCTCATTCCTAATCCACTGTCTTAATTCATTTCTAAATTGTTCATCTTCTTTAGTAAATTCGTATCTCATATGAAAAACCTTGATTGAATATATTTTTTATAAGTTTATTACTTTATAAATAATTATCAATTTATTAATAGATGAATTAAGATCTTAATTTTCTATAGAACCAATTTAAAACTAAGAATGGGAAGAAAATCAAGGTGTACAATTTTTTTACACCAGTAGAGGGTGTAGATCTACCTTTCCATTTTATATCTCCATCGAAAGAAGAAAGAAATGATCTATATCCACTAAATAAAAGAACCAACATTGCTATTGGATATAAAAAAGAGGAAAAAATACTTAATGAAAATGCTTTCGATGAGATGAGAGAAGATAAAAAAATAAATATTATAGATAAAAATGAAATAAGTATATGATGAGCACTTAATTCAATATTAAAAAAATATGAAATAAGATTTAGCCAAGGAACATAAAAGAGTAATATCAAACCAAAAAAAGCGAAAAGAAAAACTAAAATATTATATCTAAATGTGGCAAATATAGATTTAGCATGGCCATCGACTGCATCAATTGATGAAGTGTAACCTTTTGTTTCAATTAGATGTGTTCCGTCTAGCATATCAGAATTAAATCCCTGAGATTTTATCGTCCTAGCAAGCTCAAAATCATCAAGTACTAAATTGGAGATTTTTTTATGACCTCCAATTTTTAAGTATGCCTCCTTATTGAAAAATAAAAATTGTCCAAACCCTGCGGCAAATAAACTAAACGGTAATTTTTTTGCCAAATAAAAAGGGATCCACGAAAAAATGAACCAAGATACCATTATCCAAATAAAATAATCAGTAATATTAAATATTTTTCTTTTTGGAACCAAAGTAATAAACTCTAGATTATTATCTTCAATATGCTTTAGGGCAGATGACACAGAATATTTCGCTAAATTTGTATCAGCGTCAATAAATAGAAAAAAATCACCTTTAGCTTTTTGTCCTAGTTGATGACAAGCCCAATTTTTTCCTGCCCAATTATCAGGAAGAGGGGTTCCCTTAAATGCACTTACCTGAGGAAATTTAGCGGCTAAATTTTTCAATTGATTCCAAGTATTATCTGTTGAATTATCGTCAATTAATAATATCTCTAAATTTTCATAGTCTTGGACTATTAAAGACTCAACACACTCAGTGATATTAGTTTCTTCATTTCGACAGGGTATTAGAATAGAAACTTTTGAATTATTTTTAGGGGATAATGGCTTTGGTCTTTGAAAAGAAAATAAATTTAGTATAGATATTAATAATGAATAAGCTGAAACAAATAAGATAACTATGATTAATTTATCAAAAATATCACTCAAATTTTACTCCAGTTAAATTTCTGAATTTCCTAAATTTAGGAAAAGATCTTAATTCTTTTCTATGGTTATAAATCATCAATATTGAAGCTAATATCCATAAAATAATAAACTCATTATTAGAAATATAAGATTTAGATATAGATGTTATTATTCCATATATCAAAAAGGAAAAATGAACTATGTTAACTGTCCATGCATCATTTTTTTGAATAACAAAAAATATTATTAATAAGCCAAATATTACGATTGCTGCTTCAAATTGAAATAAGGCTAGCCACATTGCTGCAGTAACAGCCAAAGCCTTTCCTCCTTTGAATTTCAAGAAAGGTGAAAACGAATGACCTAAGATAGGCATGATACTAATTATAACTAAATCAAAACCCTCTATTTCAAAATATCTTATAGCAATAGCTAAAGGAAGAATTGCTTTTAAGAATTCTACAAACATTACAAAAATTCCTATATAAGAACCACCTGATTTCCAGGCATTAACTGCACCTGGGTTACTATCACCAACTTCTCTTACATCTTTTCCAGAAAAGATTTTGGTTAAAATCACAGGGAATGGAATAGAACCACTTAAAAATGAAATTATTGAAAATATTAAGGTTAGCAATTTAGAACTTCAAATATATATATTTTTTGTAGTTTTATATTACTAAATTACTAATTTTAAGAAACTAATTATAGAGGAATTTATCGTATATTATTTATACATTGAAATAATAGAAAGACTTTCCTGATAATTAGTCTCAGGGAGCCCAACATATCCTCCTTCATTAGCTAGCATTACACCATTCTCAAGATAGAATTTAACAAATTCATAAACTTCTGTTTTTATTAATTCAGAATTATTTACATAAATATACATTGGTCTTGATAATGGTGAATAGGTTCCATCATTAATAGTATCTTCACTTGGCGCAATACATCCTGTTCCATCATCTATTGATAAGACTTTCAATTTATCTGCATTTTCTATGTAATATGCATAGCCAAAATAACCTAATGAACCCTTATCACCAGAAACACCCATCACAAGGACGTTATCATCTTCTGAAGGGGTATAATCAGACCTTGTTTTACCTTCTTCGCCATTAATTACATGTGTAAAATAATCAAAAGTTCCAGAGTCTGTTCCTGGCCCATAAAGATTCATTTCAACATCTGGAAAGCCTGATCTAACCTGATTCCAATTATTTATATCAGAGCCTTGATCCCAAATAGAATTTAGCTCTTCAGTTGTAATGCATTCAATCCAGTCATTAGATTTATTTACTATAACTGAAAGTCCGTCAAATGCTACTTCTAATTCGGTAAACTCAATCTCATTTTCTGAAGCCAGGGCAGCTTCTTTTTCTTTTATAGGTCTAGACGCGTTAGAAATTGCTGTTTCTCCAACAACAAACCTTTTCATTCCTCCACCTGTTCCTGATATTCCTACTGGAATCTGAACATTTGGGTTAGTCTCTCTAAAGATCTCTGCTGCAGCTACTGATATTGGGAATACAGTTGATGATCCATCAATTTCAATTGTTCCACTTAATCCTGAGTCATTATTTACTTGATCATTTGAACAAGCTAAAAATATAAATAATGAAATAAAAACAGAGAATATCAAAAATGATTTATAAATCCTAAGCATTTTAACTCCTTAATTTTCTAAACATAATAATTGTTTACATAAGTTAGTTTATAGCTTTTGTATTAAGTAAATATTAATAATTATTAAATTAATGTAAATTAAATTAATAATTACTACTTAAATATAGAAAAAAATTGATCCTGATATTCTTCAAATAAGTCCCAGTCATTTAGTTCTTTATGTAGATCTTGGGGTCTTACATTTCCAGAAACAGCTTGCTTAAATAATTCATCTATCCTTTTTCTTGCTGCCATAGGTATTCCATTTTTAACGTCTAGCATTCCCGAGCTATTTAATTCTTGGAAATTACTTTTTGCAGATGTTTTAGTATACTCAAAAATAAATTTCAAAAGAGATACATCCCAAAGATTATTTATACCTCTTATAACAGCATGATTATCTTGGCTATTAACTAATCTGGATTTTATTCTCTCTGATACTTCTTGAGGATTTCCTGAAACAATTTCTAGATCTGTTGATTCATTTTTATAGTTATATAATAAAGCTGGTTCATTTTTACCAAATACTTTATTTAGTTCCTTAAGATATTCTTTTGCCTCATCTCCAAACCCTGACATTTTATAAAGAAAATCATTAGTAACTACCTGAGGAGTTTGAGCCGTAACTAGACCATGCCTAATGACAGATTCTTCTGATTTATAATCTGATACTTCTTTATACATTGGTTCTGTTACGATATGATATCGAACCTTTGTTTGATTATAAGTAGAAAGTACATTTTTTGGAGTAAGAATAACTTTAGTATTATTCATAACTAAATTAAACAAATTCACTATACTAAAATTCCTTAATATGAATTACTTATTTAATTATAGCTAAATAAACTTAATTTCCTAGTTGTCTCAATCTAGGATCAAATCTATCTCTAAACCAATCTCCAAGAAAGTTAAGCGACATAACTACTAGAAATATGCCAACACTTGGAAACATTGATACCCACCAAGCACTGTTTAAATAATCTCTACCTTCAGCTACCAAAGCTCCCCAAACTGGTGTGGGAGGAGGCACCCCAGCTCCTAGGAAACTTAATGATGCTTCAGCAAGAATTAATTGACCAATTCTCAATGTAGCGATTACAATAACAGTGTTTATTACTCCCGGGAGTAAATGAGTAAGTAGTAATCTTACTTTAGATGCTCCTGCAACTCTTGCATACATAATATAATCTCGTTCTTTTAATGTTAGTACCTCTGCTCTAACATTTCTAACAAAAGCTGGCCATGCCAGAAACGCCAGAAGTATAATAACAACGAGTAAAGAGGGATCAAATACAACAGCTGCAACTAAGGCCAGTAATAAGAAAGGAATTGAATAAACTAAGTCTAAGATTCTCATTAAAATATCATCAACAATTCCTCCAAAAAATCCAGCAACAAGTCCATAGCTTGTACCAATAATAGTTCCACTTACTGCAGAGATCACAAGAACATAAAGAGTTATTCTAGCTCCATGCATTATTCTTGTTAATGTATCTCTACCAAACTGATCTGCACCTAACCAGTGTCGAGTCAAGTCTTTGGTTAATGGATCAACAGGTTCTGAAAATAAAGGAAGTGTTCTATCTCTCAAAGCAGGCAACTCCGGATCATATCCAGTTATGTCTGCAAAAACGGCTAACAGAACTAAAACAGATAGCATAACTATTGGAATTACAGGCCATCTTTGAAAAAAACGAACTACACCATTTAATTGCTTATACAAAGGAAGGTTTCTTTCTAAGAAAGAAGGTTTATCTATACCGATTTTTGTTGATAAAGTCATATAAATTTCCTATGAGTATCTTATTCTAGGATCAACTAATCCATAGGTTAAGTCTGAAATAAAAATAACAATTGCATAAAAAACTGCAAATAATAATACTGAACCTGTCATTACAGGAAAATCATTTTCTGAAACTGCCGTTGTGGCAAGTAAACCTAATCCTGGCCATACAAATACTGTTTCTACGATAATTGTTCCAGTAAGAAAACCTACGAAAATAAGAGCTGCTAAAGTTAATGGTGGAATAAGAGCATTTTTTAAAGCGTGTTTCCATATTACTACACGTTCAGGAACCCCTTTTGCTCTTGCTAATTTGATATATTCTGAATCTAGGATCTCTAACATTGAAGATCTTGTTAATCTCAAATAACTTGCGGATGCTGCAAGTCCTAAAGTTCCAACAGGCAACACATAATGCTTCCATCCTCCACTAAAGAAATCTGGTATCAGAGAAAAATCTCCTGAAGAAATACCTCTGAAAACCCCTTTTAATAAATAAGACTCTCCACTTCCAGCCGGCAACCATCCTAACTTAACAGCAAATATCAAAATTCCTATTATCGCTATTACAAATGGTGGAGCAGCCTGCCCTATAAGAGCCAAAAACCTACCAGCCCAATCCCATATAGATCCCCGCTTAATAGCGGATATTACCCCTAAGGGAATACCTATAAGTGTGGATAAAATCCAAGAAAATATAGTTAGCTCAAGAGTATTTAGTACTTTTTCACCTATTAAGTCAGCTACATCTTTTTGCCCTAGTAAAGACCTACCTAAATCTCCTCGAACTGTTTTACCTAACCATATGAAATATTGCATATAAAGAGGTTTGTCTAGATTTAGCATCTTAGTTAGATGTTCATAAGTTTCTTCTGTTACACCATATCCACCCTCTTGAGCAAACAAATCTCTTGGATCTCCTACTGCTCTTGAGAGGCCAAACACTATTGCTGTAGCTCCAATTAGAGTAAAGAAACTAAATAAAAATCTTCTTAATATATATTTTCCCATTTTTCCTTTTTTATAAGATCGCTCCCCAAAAAGGGGAGCGATCTTGAATTATTAGTTTTACCTAAGTATTACTTAAGAACTAGTGATTCAATGTTGTTAATACCGTTTAGGTTACCATTAGCATTTGGTAGTGGTTCCCAATTAGCAACAACATCCGGGCTGTACATTACTGTAACAGGCTCTAGTACTATACCTACACATAGAGCTTGTCTATAAGCTTCATCAGCGAAAGAGTTGTTTAATCCGATTCTTTCATCTTTATCAACAGATTTCGCCACTTTTGCATAGTTATCAGCTGCAAAAGGTACTTCCATTCCTACACCATAACCTCCATCAGACCATGAACTCATAACGAATCCTCTAGCCCAATCCCATGGGAATGCATAGTTTGAATCATCACCACAACCAACAAATGGTTCTGATGTGCTTCTAGCTACCAAACCTGGTCTGTATGTAGAATAAACTGCGTTGTTTAGAGTAACGTCTACTCCAAGAGTAGCTTTCCATCCACCAGCAATAGCTGTCATCAACTCTGTTGGTGCACCAGGAGGCCCTGTCCAAACATTTTCCATTGGGAATCCATCAGAGTAACCAGCTTGATCTAATAAAGACTGAGCGTAGCCAACATCGTAAGGAATTACCCAACCACCAATATCACATCCAACTGTATCACAGTCTGAATAATCACCCTGCTTAAAGTTTGGATTTTCTGTACTTGGAGAGTATGCTTGGTAGATTGGTCCACCAAATCCATCCATAACAGAATCAACTAAACCTTCTCTATCAATAGAGTGTGCAAGAGCTTGTCTTACTAATCTAGCGTTTTCCATACTTGTAGCGTCTCCAGGACATCCAACCCATGCTTTATCATGACATTCTCTTTCAAGAACTTTATCATCATAGTATCGGTTTGATTCCCAGTAGTTTCCAGTTAAACCAATGTTTCTTTGGATAACGTTACCTGTACCTGTACTTCTTACAAAACCTTTAGATTCTAATTCTTTCCAGTCTTTTAAGGCAGGCAGAACAATAACAGATTCACCAGTTTCTAACATGGCTCTTCTTGTTGAAGCTTCTGCAACTTGCTGCCAAATTACAGTGTCAACCCCAGCATCTACTCTGTGATGACCTTCAACTTTATGAGTAACAGCTTTATCTGAGTCCACCCATGATTCAACTTCAAAAGGACCAGTTCCAGCTAATACATCTCTCATACCATCAGCACCTAGCTCATCAAATGCTTTTTTAGAAACAATTCCAGCAGTTTGCCAGAATGTACTAAATCGATGCCTTATACCTCTTGAATCATAGTTTGCATAATTCATTCTTACAGTATATTCATCAATTTTCTCTAAATTAGCTATAAGCGGAGCAAAGTCTCCAGCTTGTCCATGAACTGACTCTGGATTAGTAGCTGCGTTAGCGTTGTTAAATGAAAATACAACGTCATCAGCAGTCATTTCTCCCCAATCACCATGGAAAGGCACACCCTCTTTAAGAGTAAATTCTAGGTACGAAGTATCGTCAGCAAGGGTCCAGCCAGTAGCTAGAATTCCTGCTTCAGGTTTCATTCCCATATTGTCTCCGAATTCAGGTCTAAATAGAGTTTCTTGAACACTAGCTAGATATAAGTTCTCAGCACAACCTGCAGTACAGAATTGTGGAGTACCAATACCTGGATGTAATCTAGAAACCGCTACTTTTATCTCCCCACCACCAGATCCTCCACTTGGAGCAGCAGATGCTGAAGAAGAAGATGAACTTGCAGATGATGTTGTTGAAGATGAACTAGAATCACTTGAGGATTCATCATCTCCACCACAACCAATTGCAAATAACATCATAGAGATAACCATCATTGAGATGATTAATTTCATGGATTTAACCATATATCCCCCTATTACTTGTTTTTTAATTTAATCTCAAATTACAACTAAAAAATTAACATATCAAATAGTTAAAATATGATCTCAAATTTTTATATTTCATTTACCATAAAACATATATATATTTTTTGCAACTTTTTTGTTACATTTTTGTTACATTTTCATCTATTTGAATAAATTTACTGAATTCGTAAAATAATCATTTATTTTAAATGAAATCCTGTCAAATATCCATATAGGTTAATAATTAGGCTTATAGCTAATTTGTTCTCAAAAAAAATTTGATTATTTCATTTTTTTCGTAATATTTTGATTTTTAGCCCATTCAGGATAGTAATCAAACATATTAATATTTGGGCTTGGAGAGCCTAAGGGTTGAGGGGGAACATTGAATTTATCAATTCCTACCATATCTACTCCTAAGTATTTCATACCAGAATTTAATTGAGTTCTTGTAGAGGGTATATTCCATGGACCAACCGAACTGAACGGTATTTTTTTATTATCAAATGCCCATCGTCCAGCAGCAGAGTAAACGGTACTGCCAAGCCCTGAAAGCTGTGAATCAGGATGGGTATCAACACCAATTTCAACAAAATTATTCCCAATATCTTTAAGAGTTGCGGCTGCAACGATCTTGTTATCATCTTTTACCACGAAAGCTCGCAAGCAATCCAAAGAATTATGCCAAAAAATTTCTTTATCAACAAGATTATTAAATTCATCTCGGGTTAAAATTTCAACTTGATGTTTTTTTATATCAACCCAGTTTTTTTCTTCAGAGAACATCAACCAACTCGGACCCCAAACATAGTATCCAAAATCATGAGTTAATCTAGAAATTTCATACATTCCAAACTGAGAGAATATTAAGTCTCTATTCATTTCTAATACAAGTTTTAGAATTTTATTTTTTATATTTTTTTTGACTCCCAAATATAAATTATTATTATACTCTAAGATCCATATAGGACCTTTGGATCGATTATCATTAGAAATTTCACCAATATAAATATTGGGCTCATGAAAGTCATATGAAGGAATAAATGTTTTAATCCATTTTAAGATTGTGGAGTCTAAATTTTTTGATATTTCATTCATTTAATTACCAATCAAAAATTACACCAAGCATTTTTTTATCTCTTTTAGTCATCAAATCATATGCCTCAGGAATTTTTTCATAACTCATTCGATGAGTGTTTAATATACTGGGATTTAATTGTTTTTTTCTCATAAACGAAAGTACACTAGAGCATCTGTTTTTCCAAGAAAATCTATCATTATTAGGATATTGGTATCCGAATTCACCATTAACTGCAATAATACTAATTCCTTTATTGTAGAAATGCTCCATAGGGAATGGATTAAATGCTTTATCTTCTTCTCCTCTACCTGATAGTGCAACTATTGAAATTCTTCCTTCTGGCCTAACAGCCCGTAAACTTGATATATATGCGTCCCAAGGATTAGCAGTTAAAATTACGAGATCAACTCCTGCACCATTTGTAATTTGATCTAATTCTTCTTCTAGTGTTTCAGAATTACTAAGCACAGCATGATCTGCTCCCATTTTTTTGGCCATTTCATTCCTAACCTCACTATTACCTATTGCAATGGTATTCTTAGCACCAAATAAAGGGCCTAAACCTACAGCCCCTAGACCCAAAATACCCAAACCTACTACAGCAACATTTTCTCCTGGTATAAAACCTGCTTTAGTAAAACAAAATCCACTCAAAGTATATAACGTAGACCATACTGCATCTTCATTTTTGACACCTTCTGGAACGACACAGATATTTGTATTTTGACTAGCAATCCATTCAGATTGATGTGGATTTTGAGATATAACTCTATCTCCTACTTTGAATTCTTTTACATTTGACCCAACTTCTTCAACCACAGCAATATTTGAATCTCCTACCCATCTAGGATAAGTTGGTGCTCCAGGAACATCTTCTGCACCTTCAAAATTCCCTCTATCCGTCCCAAGTTTCAGTGCGCTAACTATTGTTTTCGCTCTGATTTCATCGGGATTTAGATTTTCTCTTAGTTTTTGATCTTCAATTTCAATACAATACGGTTTCTTTAATATTGCGATTTTCATTTTTCAACCTTACATTTTAAATTAATATATAAAAAAAAAGTCTCTTATATGAAAAAACATAACATAAACAACTCACTAAATCTTTATAAAAAGGCAGAGAAATTAATACCTGGGAAAACTCAGCTTATCAGTAGAAGGTCGAGCCAATTTGCTCATGGTATAAATCCTATTTATGCCAAAGAATCTAAAGGTGGATATTTCATAGATGTAGATGATAATAGGTATTTAGACTGGATGAATGCAGTCTCTGCTATTATATTAGGCCATTCACATGATTATGTAGATAATGCTGTCAAGGAACAAATTGATAAAGGAAGTATTCATACAGTAAACAGTACATTAGAGTTAGATTTAGCCGATTTGCTAATTGAACAGATTCCAAGTGCTGAAATGGTTAGATATACAAAAGGTGGAGGAGATTCTTGTGCTTTAGCTGTAAGGATAGCTAGAGGAACAACTGGCCGAGATAAAATTCTTTTTAGTGGTTACCACGGCTGGCACGATTGGTATCAATCAGCAAACTATTTAGTTAACCCAGAAGATGGAGAGTTTCCATTTGCTGGAATAGAACCTATAGGGGTCCCTAAGGCATTAGCAGGAACAGCGATTCCCTTTATTTATGAAGATATTGATAACCTAAAAAGTTTAGTAAAAGAGCATGGAGATGAAGTTGCTGCGATAATGCTAGAACCTATGAGATCAGAATTTCCAAAAAAAGGATATTTAGAAGAAGTAAAAAAAATAGCACATGAAAATGGTTCTTTATTGATTTTTGACGAAGTAAGTTGTGGATGGAGAATGTCTGTTGGAGGAGCTCAAAAAAAATTAGGAGTCACTCCTGATATAACTGCTTTTGCTAAAGCAATGTCTAATGGCTATCCTATGGGTGCAGTAGTTGGTTCTGTAGAAGCAATGGAACCTGCTGATAGAATGTTTGTTTCTAGCTCTTATTGGAGTGATAATATTGGATTGTCAGCGTCAAAAGCGACTATTGAATTTTTACTAAAAAATAACTCAGAAAAATGGTTTGAAGACTTTGGAACTACTTTAAAGAAAAAAATTAATGACGTAATGAAAAACTCTGAAGTTGATGTAAAAGTTTCAGGTATTCCATCAGGACCCATTATTCAGTTTATGAGTTCAGATTCATCAGAAATTCCTAGGATGAAAACTCTTTTTGTCCAAGAGATGGCTAAGCAAGGCATACACATGAGCACAATTTTTCATCCAACTATGTCTCACACAGAAAAAGATATTGATATAACAGTATTAGCAATAGATGAAAGCTTAAAAACTATAGCAAAAGCTCAAAATTCGAATTTTGAAGATTATCTTGAAGCCCCAATATTAAACGAACCCTTTAGAAGACTAGTCAAATAATTTGTGAACTCTTCCTCTATGAATTATAGATTTAATATTTCTTAAGTCTGAAATATTTTTTTCAGGCTCTCCCTCTACTGAAATTATATTTGCTATTTTTCCTACTTCTAAAGAACCTACTTGATCTTCAACCCAGCAAGATTGAGCAGAATATATAGTTCCAGATTGAATTGCCTGCATAGGAGTCATTCCAATTGATACATGTGCGTGTATTTCATCTTGGAAACTTGTACCTCCAAGTTTATAATGCTGCCAAGAAGCATCAGATCCAGCAACTAATTGAATACCTTTATTGAGTACCTTTTCCCATATTTTTGCCGCTTCTTCCCATTGAATATTAAAGGCTTCTATTTCATTTTTTTCTAGATCGCTCAAACTTGATTCATCTTTTGCTTGAAGCTGCCAAATCCTATCTCGGCCCTGATGTAATGTAGCATTTATAAAGATATTATTTTCAACCATCTTATCTGCTAGCTTTTCATCAAATTCCAACACTCCACTTATATTTACAAATCTTCCATGAACAATAGTATCTACTCCAGCATCAACAGCAATTCTTATACCCTCAGTATTTACACAATGTGCTGCTGTATGTATTCCAAATTTATGAGCCTCGTCTACAATTGCCTTCATTTCATCATAATTAAATGATGGGACCCTAGTATTTGAAGTCCCTGTACTTCCGCCTGTAGCAGTTATTTTTATCATATCGCTTCCGTCTCTAATCAATCTTCGAACTGAAGCGACACATTCTTTTACTCCAGTTGCCACTTCTCCAAACCAATTTAAGTGACCTCCAATAATAGTGATTGGTCTGCCTGAAATAATTAAGTCTGGTGTTTGAATTATATTTCTCTTGGATGCTTCTTTTATCATATAACCAGACATATTCTTTGCACCTAAATCTCTTAGGGTAGTAACCCCAGAATTTAAATGTTTTATAGCATTTTGAGCTCCATTAATTGCTAGTAAATTATCATCTGTTTTGACTAAAACATCTCCTGGAGTTCCATCTCCAAAACCAATTAAATGGACGTGAGAATCCACTAAACCTGGCAATATAGTTCCACTTAAGTTTATTTTTTCTGAGTTTGTAAAAGCTTGATGTTTTGATATTTTTTCAGGAGAATCTATTGCAATTATAGTTTCGTTTTCTACTAGAATTGATACGTTCTTTTTAATTACTTCACCTTTGACAGTATCTATCATTCTATTACCCGAAAAAACTTTAATACTCATTTTTTACATCCCTTAAAAATCTGTTCCGTTAACCTAGTAGGTACAATATACCATACATCTTTTTTTTCTAATCTCAATGGTTCACTTCCAAATTCAATTGACCATTCAAGGGTATTTGGATCAATTAAGTTGAACGTATCTTTTTCTAGGCCTACAGAACCTTCAGAGCCAAGTATATGGATTATTTCAGAAGGCAAAGGGAATAACTCAAATGGATCATCTGTAGGAGGAGAAATTTGTATTAATAATTCAACTGGACTTAGCTGAGATCTAATAGTTTTTTTAAACAAATCATCATCACATGATTTATCTACATAATCTTCTGATAAATTATTTTTAATCCAAACATAAAAATCTAATGTTTCATTAACAAATATTTGAGACCTTAAGGTTAAGTCATTTGATAGATTTAACCTTCTTCTAGATTCCAAAATTTCTGTCCTTAGCTCGGATCTCCATGACTGAAGTTGACTATAATCAATAGACGGGACATCTTTTTTTTGAGGGGCAGGTTCAGTTTGTATAATATTTTCATCACTAGAACATGACAGTAATAAGATTAAAAAAATTGTAATTAAATAAAATTTTAGTTTCATAATCAATCTAAGAATTTACTCAGCTTCATTCCTGGGATACCAAGAACATTTATACTCGTCATAACAACAAGAACAGTATAAAACACTATGACCTGGAGATTCTTCAATCGATACTGGTGTTGAAGTAACACATTCTTCTGTTGGTTCAGGACAATTCGATAAAAAATTACATCCAGAAGCTACACTTGAAGGATTAGGAGTTACTCCTAAAATAGGATTCCTTTTCTTCTTAAAATCAGGATCAGGGTTAGGAATCGCAGAAATCAGAGTTTCAGTATAAGGATGTTTAGATTGATTAAAAATTTCTTCAGGTGTTCCTGATTCAACTTGTCTTCCAAAATACATAACATTGATTTGGTCACTAATCTGTCGAACAATACTTAAGTCGTGAGAAACAAAAAGATAAGACAACCCAAGTTCATCTTGTAAATCCATAAGTAGATTTATAACTTGAGCTTGAACAGAAACATCTAGACCTGAAACAGGTTCATCACATACAATCAAAGCGGGATTTAGAGCTAAAGCTCTTGCTATTCCTATTCTTTGTCTTTGTCCACCACTAAAAGCATGGGGGAACCTAATCATATATTCTGACCTTAGTCCAACTTTGACTAGTAGTTCTTCTACTCTATCTTGTCGTTCAGTTCTATTTCTAATACCATTCAAAAGAAGAGGTTCACTAACTATATCAAACAAATTCATTCTAGGATTGAGAGAAGAAAAAGGATCTTGAAAGATCATTTGCATTTCTTTCCTTAGAGGTCTTAGTTCACCTTCAGTTAAGCTTGCTAAGTTATGAGAACCATTTTCATTATTAAGAAATATATCTCCTTCAGTTGGATCAACTGCTCTTAAAATACATTTGGAAATAGTTGTTTTCCCACATCCACTTTCTCCAACTAATCCAATAGTTTTTCCTCTAGGAATATTAAAGGAAACATCATCTACTGCTCTAACTTGACCAGTTACTTTTTTTAATATTCCAGAAGTAAGATTATAGTATTTTTTTAAGTTCTTTATTTCAAGTATATTGTCGTTTAGAACTTTTGATTTTGTAGTCATATTATTTCCTCTAATTAGATACCTCGTGGATACCAAGCACATTTATCTTGTTCATAACATACTCCACAATATAGTACAAAGTGACCAGGTGATTCCTCAATACTAATAGGACTTGCATCTAAACATTCTTTTTTTTCTCCATCACAGTTGGGTTGAAAATTACATCCAGAAGGCCTAGCAACTGGATGAGGTATAGTGCCTTGTAATATAGGTAATCTTTCTCTATGCTTGGTAGCCATAGAAGGAATTGAACTAAGTAGAGATTTAGTATAGGGGTGGAGTGGGTCTTTATACACTTGTTCTATTGTCCCACTTTCAACAACCTTACCCAAATACATCACATTTACATCATCTGCTAATTCAGCAATAACTCCTAAATCATGAGTAATCATAATTATAGACATTCCATTTTTTTCTTGCAATTCATTTAATAAATCTAGAGTTTGTGCTTGAGTTGTTACATCCAAAGCTGTTGTTGGTTCATCTGCAATCAAAATATCAGGATTTGTACATAGAGCCATTGCAATCATTGCCCTTTGTCTTTGCCCTCCACTTAATTCAAAGGCATATTGACCTAATCTTTGTTTTGGATTATTCATTCCTACTCTAATAAGCCAATCTTCAGCTAATTCCATTGCTTCTTTTTTTGTATGGTCTAAATGGAGTGTAATTGCTTCAGTAATTTGATTTCCAATTGTATGTATTGGGCTAAAAGAAGTCATTGGTTCTTGAAAAATCATTGATATTTTTCCACCCCTTACCTTTTTCAGAGCATCAGTATTTAGTGTGGCTATATCTTGTGGATTTTCATGATTACTGTCATATAAATTCATTGAACCATTGATTATTTTACCGGGATTATCAATTAATCTTAAAATAGATTTTGTAGTTATGCTTTTACCACAACCACTTTCTCCAACTATTCCTAAGGTTTTTTTTGGATACACATTTATATCAACTCCATCAACAGCTTTTACAACTCCATCAGCTGTATAAAAATATGTTTGAAGATTTCTTACTTCTAATAAAGCAGATTCCTTATTTATTTGTTTTTTTGTAACCAAATTTATACCTCCTGATATGGATCAGCTGCATCTCTAATACCATCACCCATGAAATTTAGCGCCAATATTACTAGTATAACTGCAATTGCAGGAATAAATAGCCAAGGCATATTTGCAACAGATTGAACGTTTTGCGCATCTTTTAAAAGAACACCATAACTTACAGCGGGTGGTCTTAATCCAAGACCTAAGAAACTCAACGAAGTTTCTGTTACTATCATTAGGGGTAGCGAAAGAGAGGCTTGAGCAATAATATGGCTATAAAAAGATGGAAGCATATGTATAAATATAATTCTCATTGTTTTCGCACCATTTAATCTTGCTGCAGTAACAAAGTCTTCATCTTTCAATGCCAAGAACCTTCCTCGAATTACACGGGCAAGGTCCGTCCAAGCAAAAAGAGATATTATAACCGTTATCATGAAATAGACTTGGTTTATCGTCCAATCATCTGGAAATGCTGATGACAGCCCCATATATAAAGGTATAGTAGGTACCGATCGAATTATTTCTATAAATCTCTGTATTAAAGAGTCAATCAAGCCCCCATAATATCCAGAAATAGCTCCTAAAAATATTCCAAATACAATACTTAAGGCTACACCAACAAGACCAATTGTTAACGAGACTCGAGTTGCATGCATAGTTCTAGAAAAAACATCTCTACCCTGTTTATCAGTACCAAACAAATGAATCCAAGCATTTGGGTCTTGAGTACTATCTGTCATGCCTAAAATATGCCTATCTGTCTTAATTAGTCCCCATAATTTATATTCATAACCCTTTGCAAAAAATGAAATAGGTTGAGAATTATCACAGTCAGCCTCAAACTCCATAAGATATGTTTCCATATTTCTTTCTCCAGATACATCACAAACACTCATAAAGTTTCCATCTTGAAAAAAATGAATCCCTTGAGGAGGCATATATCCTCTTTTTGCTGCGTAATCAACTGGAGGGGCTGTAGATAAAAAATCAGCGAATAGAACTACAAAATAAAAAAGTACAACAACAATAGAAGCCGTAAAGCCTAATCTATGTCTCTTAAATCTTCTCCATATTAATTGTCTCTGAGTAGCTAGTTCTATAGAGTCATCAACTTTATTTGAAATATCTTTATTGCCTAAATTGAAAAAATTCATTATTTTACTAACCATTATGAATCCCCTAACCTAATTCTTGGATCAACTATTAGTAATAAAATATCTGAAATAAAAGTTCCAATAACTGTCATGAAGCCTATAAGCAAAATTATTCCTCCAGCTAAAAACATATCTTGAGCAACTAAAGCTCTTACCAACATAGGACCAACAGTTGGTAAAGATAACACAACTCCTACAATAATACTTCCTGATATTAGATAAGGAAGAATATAAGCTGTAAGACTAATTGCAGGATTCAGAGCTAATCTAACAGGATACTTCATTATTAGTCTCCACTCAGATAATCCTTTAGCTCTTGCAGTAATAACATAAGGCTTACTCAATTCATCAAGCAGATTAGCTCTAGTAATTCTCATTAGTGAAGCTGTTCCTGCCGTTCCCAAAACTACCATCGGAATCCAGATATGATCTATAAGATCTCGAACTCTTCCCCAACTCCAAGGCACTCCAACATACTCTGGAGAAAATAATCCCCCAGGACTGAAATCAAACCAAACGAAGAAAAGATACATTGCAATTAGAGCTATCATAAAATCCGGAATAGCCAATCCAACAAATCCTAGAAATGTAAATAAATAATCCCATACAGAATATTGTTTTACTGCTGATATTATCCCAAAAGGAATTGCGATAACCCAAATAAAAATAACACAAGCTATTGCAAGAATAATTGTTAATAGCAATCGTTCAGATATAACATTAGTTACTGGCTGATTGTACTCAAAAGAAAATCCCAAATTTTGTTGAAGAAATATTTGATTCATCCATTTTAAGTATTGTAGATATAGAGGTTGATCTAAACCATAGAACTTTCTCAGATTAGCAGCTTCAGCGGCATCAACTGTACTTCCAGTAGCTTGAAGAGTAGCTATATAAGCAGTGACATAGTCTCCTTCAGGAAGATTTATAATAAAAAATGAAATAAGCGTAACTGCCCATAGAGCAACTATCATAAACACTATTCTTCTAGCAATAAAATTTAACATAAGATGAGTTTATTTATTCTATTTGATTATTATCTAACATTTAATACAAAAAGAGGGCACAAAAAGTGCCCTCTTTT
>CEUA01040096.1_pt1 | contig 24381 bp, 23 predicted proteins | sample 361541 | NCBI WGS metagenome assembly CEUA01 (sample SAMEA2623079, study PRJEB7988) | marine metagenome | isolation source: saline water (ENVO:00002010), including
TTTTATTCGTATTCTTAGCTATTTCCTTAGCCACAGCATCTAAAGATGATCCTTCATCAAAAGCCTGGGTAGAATAAGGTGTAGTACCATGAACAGCTACTTCAGCACCTTGGCCAGCAAGAAACGTAGCAATCACCCGACCAATTCCCCTAGAGGAACCTGTGACCCACGCCACCTTACCATCTAACTTCAACGGTTCCACTACCATCCAGATCTCCTTATACTAAATAGATATATTGTTTCTACTGAATTTGATAATAAGCTACGGAATCTAAAGCATGGCGACCACGCCAATTATACAAACTATAAAATCCATACTGATGGGATTTAAAGAACGGAGACCTGCCCGTGCCCTCATTTGACATAGTCAACGAAATTGACATTCAGGAAGTAGATAACGCCGTAAACAATACCCAACGCGAAGTAGCCACACGGTACGATTTTCGAGGCTCCAATTCCGAAGTAACCTTTGACCGAAAAGAAAAAAATTTATCCCTAGTTACTGCGGACGAAATGAAACTAGAAGCCCTAAAAGAGATGCTTATTGGTCATATTATCAAACGTGGGATTGACCCTAAGTGCCTCGAGTTTGGGGATGCTGAGGGAAACTCTAAAGGGCAAAGTCGCTGCAAGGTAATAATACAGGAAGGTATTTCTCGTGAGATTGCCCAAAAAATCGTAAAATTGATAAAGGGAAGAAAAGTAAAGGTACAACCAGCCATTCAAGACGATCAAGTTCGAGTTACTGGGAAAAAAATTGATGACCTCCAGGAAATCATCAGCTTTGTGAAGGGCGAAAAGATTGAAATTCCCCTTCAATTTACCAACATGAAAAAATAAATTAATCGTCGTTTTACATGTTATAAAACTCAAAACGTATTGTTATAAAACAACATGCTAAATAGGATCAAAAATGTCGACATTTGAATTGCTTGAACGATTAACTACTACGCCTGGGATACCTGGTAGAGAGCACCGAATTCGTGCACTCATACTCAAGGAGATAAAAGAAATATTCGATGAAATATCTGTCGATCCACTTGGCTCCATCATAGCAAGAAAAGGTCCGGTAACAAAAAAAAATATGGTAGTAAAAAATGCGCCCAAGGTAATGTTAGCCGCGCATATGGACCAAATAGGTTTCATGGTATCCCACATCGACGACAAGGGTTTTCTATACCTGAACCCTGTCGGAGGTTTTGATCCAAGAAACTTATTCTCTCGAATGGTCACCATCTGCCCAGACCCCAATGATCCCAAAAAGGATCTCATGGGAATCATGAACCCAAGCGGTAAACCCATCCACCTTACGTCGCAGGAAGAGCGTAAAAAGATTCCCACAGTTCGGGAATTTGTGATTGACTTGGGGTTGGGTAAAAAAGTAGTCGACAAGAAAATCACTGTCGGGGACATGGTAGTGGTAAATGCTCCTGTATACTACATCGGGGACCTTATGGTTTCACAGGCAATGGATAATCGTGTAGCCTGCTGGATCGCAATTGAGGCTTGTAAAAAACTTAGATACCATTCATGTGAAATCTATTGTGTATTCACGGTACAAGAAGAAGTGGGCTTGCGAGGTGCCACTGCTTCATCTCAAGTTATCAAACCAGACATTGGAATAGGAATAGACACGACCCTCGCGGTTGATACTCCCGGAGTAACGCCTCAAGATGCCTGTTCCCGGTTAGGCGAAGGTGCCGCTATAACTGTGATGGACAGTTCGGCCATAGGTGACTACGACCTAATAAAAACATTTGATCGATTGGGGAAAAAGCACAAAATTAAAACTCAACGCTCTATTTTAGCTGCGGGTGGAACCGATACTGGTGGCCTGCAGCGATCTGCCGGCGGATGTCGCGCCATGACTCTATCCTGTCCAACTCGTTATATTCATACTGTAACCGAAACTATTCATACCGGAGATGCGATAGCCTGCAGAGATTTACTTGCTCACTTTCTCACATCTGTACAATAAAAAACCACTCATTTGGTTTACGAGATTATTAATTAATTACCAAAAAGAAAGTCCAACTTCCAAATACACATGATTACATTATCAAACTTGGGAAAACGCTTCGCAGATCGTACACTATTTTCTGGAGTTTCACTACAACTAAATTCAGGTGAACGATACGGTCTCGTTGGAGCTAACGGCTCGGGAAAAACAACTCTACTGAATATTCTGACTGGAGACCACGAGGCCAGTGAGGGTAACCTCTCCATACCGCAACGTCTTAAATTGGGAGTTCTACGCCAAGATCATTTTCTTTTTGAAGAACAAAAGATTCTCAGTGTGGCTCTCATGGGCAATTCCACGCTATGGGACGTAATGGTGAAGCGTAATGAACTTTTAGATAACGCCGAAAACACCTTTGATGCTGACCTATTCGCAGAATTGGAGGACGAATTCCAACGACTTGGCGGATACTCAGCAGAAGCACATGCCTCTTCTATTTTGGAAGGTCTTGGGCTACCCACCGAAATACACCACGACCCACTTTCTACTCTATCAGGAGGTTTCAAATTACGGGTATTATTAGCTCAAGTATTAGCCTCAACTCCAGACGTGCTCCTTCTAGATGAACCAACTAATCACTTAGATATCCTCTCTATTCGATGGTTGGAAACATTTCTAAGGGATTTTGACGGTCCTGCAGTAATAATCTCTCATGACCATCGTTTCTTAGACAATGTTAGCACATATATACTCGACGTGGACTACCAAACCGTCACTATGTATAAAGGTCACTACAGCGCATTTATATCTGCAAAGCGTTTAGAGCGTGATCGTAGAGAAAAAGAAATCTCTAATCGGGAAAAAGAAATCTCCCACCACCAACAATTTGTTGACCGATTTAAAGCCAAAGCTTCAAAAGCGCGCCAGGCAGGCAGCAAACAACGCATGATCGAGAAAATGGCAGAAGATATTGTGGAACTGCCAAAAACTTCACGTCGATATCCCGTTTTTCGTTTTGAAAAACGCCGTGATAGTGGACGAGACGCTCTAAGATTGAAAGGGATAAGGAAAGCCTTTAACGACAATGAAGTGCTTCATGGCGTCGATTTGCTTGTTCAACGTGGAGACCGTTTAGCTATCATGGGCCCCAACGGAATAGGAAAATCAACTCTACTAAAAATCGCAGTTGGAAACATTTCTGCTGATGAAGGTGATATCGAATGGGGATATGAAACTCATCCCGGATACTTTGCTCAAGATCAAGAAGAAGACTTTAAACCCACCAACGCTACAGCCGAACAGTGGATTCGACAACATTTTCCGGAACAAACGATAGGAGCTGTTCGTAAACGTCTGGGGATGGTCCTCTTCTCCGGTGATGACGTTGAAAAACCCCTTTCTTCCTTGTCAGGGGGTGAAGCCGCTCGATTAGTCTTTGCCCGACTTGCCCTCTTTCAACCTAACGTCCTTGTGTTAGATGAACCGACGAACCACCTTGACCTCGAATCTATAGAAAGTCTCGTTACAGGACTCAAACAATATCAAGGTACTCTTATTTTCGTATCCCATGACAGATGGTTCGTAAGTCAGCTAGCTACACGAATAGTAGAGGTTAAACCCAATCAAATTATCGATTATGATGGATCATACGAAGACTATGTGCACTATTGCGGAGACGATCATCTGGATGCTGATCGCGTAGTTTTAAAAGCTCGGCGCGAAAAAAAAAATAGAGAAAAAGGATAAATATCGTGAGTAAACCTTTTGTCTTCGTGCCTGAACCGATTGCTCCAGAAGGAATTGAACGACTCGAAAAATTCTGTTTCGTTTCGGCCCCGTGGCGTCAAAATAATCCCCCCGGAGAAATTCCGTTAGAAGCTGAAGCTGTCATGGTACGCATCTTCCCCTTAGATCAAAAACGTATAATTGCTGCTAAAAACCTCCGTGTAATTGCAAAACATGGTGTCGGTTTTGACAACATCGACGTGCATCAAGCCAACACTCAAGGAATAAGAGTTGTGTGGACACCAGAAGCAAATGCCGAATCTGTTTCTCAACATGCCATAGCACTTATGTTAGCATTATCAAACAAGCTAATTCATGCCGATCACGGTATAAGAAGTGGAAATTTTGAGAAGCGTATGACATGGACAAGTATGGAATTACAAGGTCGGACATTAGGAATTATAGGACTTGGAAGAATAGGTAAACGAACTGCACTTAAAGCAATTCACGGATTCGGGATGACCGCTATCGCCTACGATCCCTATGTAAACCAAGAGACTGGTACAGACTCCGTCGAGCTGGTTCCCAACCTTGAGCAATTACTAGAGCTTTCTGATTACATATCTCTACACGTTCCTCTAACTGACGAAACAAGAAATCTTATTGATTCTGACCGGATATCAGTTATGAAACAAGGAAGCCATCTAATTAATACCTCACGTGGTGAAACCGTCGACATAGATGCTGTAGCTCATGCCCTTGACTCTGGCCAGCTGGCAGGAGCAGCCATTGATGTTTTCCCTAAGGAACCCCCTGATTTACAACAACCAATATTTAGTGCCCGTAATGCACTGCTCACGCCTCATATAGCCGGCCTTTCAGATCGGGCAGTCGTCCGAGTAGCAGTGGAAGCTGCCGACGGTATAATTGATGTATTACAAGGTAAAGAGCCACGACACGAGGTCCCGAAAACTCGAACCTAAATTGTGTTTTTTACCTTACCCCTTAGAAAATAAGCCATCAACATGCTACATAAATTAGACCATATTGATTTTAATGAAAAAGACATACCTGAGGTTTCTTACGGAGGAATTTGCCCATATAGCAAACGATTTTTATCTCTGCTTCCCGATAAAAACAGTATGAACGCTGCGAAAATACTCATGAGATATTTGATTTCCAACAGAGGAGACGATCAACCCATAAGAGTAGACTGGTTATACGAGCCGGCAAATGGAAAAATGTTTGGTGTGTTAGTTTGCCGCACTGCAAAAAACGAAATTCGGTTTTTGCGTGCTTTCTCCGGAGAATGGGAAGGTCGGGAATTACCAGATGGCTGGGTTCCCTCAAGCGGTTTCACGCACGAATATGCTAAAGAACGAAAAATTGCCGAAAAACAAATCAAGGGATTAAGTCAGCAAATCGAGGAACTAAAATCGCTACCAAATAGCCTATCAATACGTAAAGAAATAGAAAAAAAGAAACTCTCACGTGGCAACCTTTCCCGAAAGCTTACTAATAAGATCCACGGTGCTTATCGATTCGAAAATGCTTTAGGAGAGATACTCCATTTGCGTGACATATTTAACAACAACGCCTTACCTCCCACTGGAATGGGAGATTGCTGTGCGCCTAAATTAATCCAATACGCGATTCGCCAGAATTTGGAACCGCTGAGTATGATCGAATTCTGGTGGGGAGCATCATCTAAAGTACACCCACGTTTGGAGGGACACTTTTATAGTGCCTGTAAGCCAAAATGTTATCCGATGTTAGGATTTCTACTTCGAGGAGTCAAGGCCGCCAAGGACCACACGTGAATTCCTTCAAACTACCCAATTTAAGAAATAGACCTATTTCTATTCTCTCTGTCGAACGAGGGTTTGTTATAGTAGATAAACCTGCTAATTTCCTATCGGTTCCCGGACGGGGCCCCGATATGGACGATTGCGTTGTTAAGCGCGTACGAGAACTTTTCCCAGATGCTAAGGGCCCTATGTCAGTACATCGGTTAGACGTAGAAACATCAGGTTTAATGGTAGTTGCCCTACGCAGAGACATCCATCGAAATTTGTCATTACAATTTGAAAAACGTAACGTTGAAAAAAAATATGTGGCATTATTAGAAGGTAGTATTGAGGAAGATCGAGGCCATATTGAACTAGCCTTCAGCTTAGATTGGCCGAATAGACCAAAGCGTAAGTATGACCCAGAAAATGGGAAATTGGGTATAACCGATTGGGAAGTTATAAAAAGAAACGAACATTCGACTAGAGTTATCTTCAACCCACTCACTGGCCGTACTCACCAATTGCGTGTGCATTCTGCTCACGAATTTGGCATTGGGCACCCAATAATAGGCGACAGCTTATACGGCAACCCTGAATTAGCCGACCGTCTCATGTTGCACAGTAATTATCTTTCATTTGATCATCCCGAAACAGGTGAAAGGCTACAATTCGAGACCCCCACACCATTTTAGTTTGAATAGAATTTATCTATAAACGACCTATGAATCTCTTTGTCGTTAAATACATCATCACTTGCTGAGTCAACTTCTAGTGTTTCGTATCCGGTTAATATCCTGAGAATATTTACTCGATATTCTAAAAAATCGATCCGGTATTCAACACGCCATGTCCGATATGAAATTGAATATAGATTTTCGTGGATTTGTTGAATACGTTTCCTTGTCCCGTTATCAGGGTCGGACCGCAACTGAATCAAAAGGAAATTTTTCAAATTAAATCCTGCATACTTTTTGATCCATTCCATCTGTTCGGAAGCAATAAGATCAACACCAAATTCATATTCTATCTCCTCCTGACAATCGACCCAGCCAGCACCCGCGTTAGGAAAGGCGTCTGCATAAGGTATATACGGTTTTAAGTCAAAAATAGGCGTGCCGTCCAGTAGGTCGTGTTTAGCAATCCGTAGTCGTGTACCCTGAATATCAACTAAACGAACACAACTCATGCCTATACGATTCGGGCGGTGAGGAGATCGAGTCGCAAAAACTCCTAGTTTACCAACATTTTTACGTGGCGGCTGAACCAGTGGATGCCAATTCTCATTTAAATGGAACTCATAGATTACCCAAATGTATTCAAATTCATTTAACCCTCTCAGTCCTTCTTTGAACGATTTCTGATCCAAGAGTTGAATCCATGCCTCGTTGTCTGGTGCAATGCTTCCCTGACGCGGTGCTTCGTACCGAAAACGCTGTTCGCACTTCACTACACCTATAGGTTCCAATTTTATCAAATTCTTTCTATTTTTATATATTCATTTTTGTCTAACAAAAATCTATTTTTTTTTAAGATTTTCAATGTCTTTTCTTTCGTAAGTATAATGCTGCGGTAAGAGCTTGCAATGTCACAAAATTATGGAATCGGATTTTTGGTAGGGCATCTACAACAAGACCATCAACACTAGGATCCAGATGAATAAACAGAAAGTACGGATAGCGTTAGTCGGATGTGGTAGAATAGCTCAGGCACATTGGCAAGGCATTCAAAGCGACGCTCCAAGTATACAGGTTACCGCTGTGATAGACACCAATAACGAATACGCGAAGAAAATGGCCCGGTATACCGCCTCGGAATCCTTTTCAACCTTGGAAGAAGCGTTGGAAAAAGGAACGTTTGACGCGGTCGATATCATGCTACCCCATGACCAGCACGAAGCCGCGGCAATTCAAAGTTTCGCAGCTGGAAAGCACGTAGTCTTAGAAAAACCTATGGCGCCGACGTTAGACGCATGTAAACGAATCCTCTCCGCAGCAAATAATGCCAACAAAGTATTTATGGTTGCTGAACAATCGCAGTACTGGCCCGAAATCCTAATTGCCCAGCAAATAATACGAGAAGGTAGACTCGGCCAAATAATTACAGCCAGAGCATATTTTGGCGGGCCTGCAGAATCGAAACCTACAAGCAAACCTTGGCGCTATGAATTATCCAAGGCAGGTGGGGGTATTGTGATCGACGGCGGCGCCCATTGGATTCGTCCATTACGCATGTGGCTTGGAGAAATCAAAGAAGTCGTTGCGGTAACCAGTCGTCTAATACCCGATATGGAGGGAGAATCATTTGCCCGCGCATTACTACGATTCGAAACAGGAATCGTTGCTCTTTTCGACGCACAACATGGAGGAGAATTCATAGGACCTGGTGAAGAATTTAGGATAACTGGTGAAAAAGGAGAGCTTCTCATAGAAAAAGGAACAAAGGGACGACTAATATATTTCGACGCTACTTGCCCTAATGGAGAAATACTATACGGAGAAAAAGAAACTGGCAGAGCTGCAAGCTTCGGTTACGAACTACAAGATTTTGCCGAGGCGGTCTTAAATGGGAAAGAGTTAGAAGCTAACGCAGAATATTCTCTAGGAGAGTTGCGCACCGCATTGGCAATATATAAGTCCGCAGAAACAAAACAATGGCAACCCGTAAATTTTGACGACACGCTTATCTAAACAATGCAACCCGATATTTAGTAAACAGCTTACCGTTCCATGTAAGATTCAACCTCGATAGCTTCGCCTCCCTGACGTGAAGAGTCCCATGCAGCCAATATTGGTGCCAAGGAATAGAGGCTATCGCTATAGTCACTGAGCAATTCCCGTGGATCTCTCTTACGAACGGCTTCAATAAAAATTCGATCCTGCTCAGCCCATGGATCAAAAGGTTCGGCTTCGTAAAAAACGTCTTCGTTAACTAACAACCGATCATATCCATGAATAGATAAAACTCCTTCTTCGCAAAAAACCCTGAACCACGGCTCTCCTCCAGGCATACCCTGAGATCCAACCTCACCGCCCGTCTTAATAAAGTTTAATGACGCAGTTGCACCAGATGAAAAACAATAATGTATTGAGGAGGATAACGGCAGTGTGTATTCTAATGGATGATGATAAAAAGCCTGAGCGGTCTTGATATTCATATCGGTTAAGTAACGTAAATAGTCCGTAGCATGAATACCCCAATCCAAAGCCGAGCCTCCCGACTTTTCAATTTCATCCCACCAACTAGAAGCCTCAAATGGAGGCAATCCGGAAACACTCTGAAACCGCGCATGTACTACTTTCTTTCCTGTCAGCCATTTGCGTGCTTCTTGAAATAATGGCCTATAACGTTCGCGGACACCCACAGTTGATAACACACCAGAGCCTAAAATTGCTTTTTCTATTTTTCTTCCTAAACTCATTTCCATTACCTGTGGCTTCTCGCTAAAAACATGGATGCCCTTCCGCGCAGCTATGATTTCTATGTCGGTTCGTACAAATGCTGGAACAATTGAGTAGAGCGCATCTATTTTCTCATCTTCCAACATCTGATGGGCATCTTCAAAAATCCGTGCGCCAGGACAAAGCTCGGCGGCCGCTTTTAAAGATCCGGCATTTACATCGCTCAAACCAACAACCTGCGCTCCCGCTTTTAAAACGTTTGGAATACGAGTTTTTTGAGCAAAATTTCCACATCCATAAAACGCTACTCTTATCGGAGCCATTATACATTGCCTTTGAAATAATTCTACAATGGTGAAGCATCAAACAGAAAATCTTCACCGCGACTTTCTTGAATCCATGTTTTTAATGGTACGTCTTCTTCTGTCGGTTGCCACCACCCTTTTACGTCGCACCCATCCCCCAATAACTGTCTTCGAATTGGGTCACATTTTGCTAATAATTCGGTTGGCATGACATTATAATCTAACCCTCTTAACCAACGGTAACTATATCCTATAAATACAACTTTTCTTGTGACTTCAGACGTATTCTTACCACGACAATGCCACATTCTACGATCAAACAAAACAGCTGTTCCCGGTTTAACCCGAACTTGTAATGATTTTTCTAAAACTTCCGTAGAAGGACATTTATCCAACTTTTGGCTTCCCGGAACAAAATACATACCGCCTCGATCCTCCCCTCGGGTATCGCTAAGCCAGTAACTCACTTTAAAAGACAAACGCGGCGCAGGCCGTTCAAGCTCACGAACAGGACGTCCGCCGTCTTGATGCCATCCCGAGACTGGTGCACCATTAATAGGAGTTGAGTCCTTTTCTGGTGGGGAAACGACCAAATGGGAGATATAATGCTGAATATTCCATCCAAGAATATCCCAAGCCAAGGGAAAAACTTTTTCCGTATCTAGTAGTTCGAGAAAAATATCATCTTCAACAATCACTCGAAACTTCTGCATTACTTCTCCATCAGCAAGTGCTAAGGCCTGCCGTTCAACTTGATCCAAACGATCGACTATAGATACCAGTCGCTCCACCATAGAAGGATTCAATGCGTCTTCAATAATGAGGTATCCCTGTTCATTGAAAAAATTGAGCTGCTCTTGTGTTCCGCAATATTTCAGCCAATTCATTTGCTGACTCCTTTAACCAAGCTTCTCTTTCTTATCAACAACCTGCAAAAGAATGCCTTCTGGGTCTTCCATAAAAACCGATGAGGGACCATCTAACAATTTTTGAAAACTCCCAATAGCTCTTCGTCCTCCGTTTTTTTCCATATTCAAAATTATAGATTGAACATTTTCTACCGCCAAAGCAATATGATGTAAGCCCAATTCTGATTGAGCTATTTCAGCCGGAAAAATGTGCAATAAAGGTCCGGCAAGCCCACGCAGAAGAACTGAACCAACAAGTAACTCGGAAGTTGAAACATTCGTATAAGAAAATCGTTTTATATAAAATTCGGCAGAGTCCGTCGGATTCTCACTAACAATACCAATTTTGTAAACGGTATTCGGCATTAATTCACTTCTGATTTTTTAAACTCAACGTTTTTAAACAATATCAATAACAAGGCCGTTAAACTTATCTTCATCCCATTCAGCACCCCATCCCGGTCTGTTTTCGGGCATGATACATCCATCTACGACGAGTGGGGCATTCATCATCCCCCACTCTTGACCGAGTGAGCGTAAACCATCGTATGCTCCACGAAAAAATTCGAAATAATCTGTGTTGTCAATACAACAACCAAGGTTTGCATGAACATGTCCAAATAAACCACCCTCGCCATTCAACTCAATATTTGTATTATGTAGTTCAGCCAAATGAGCCAATTTCAAAACTTGAGTTGTCCCATGTCGAGCATTACCTCGGAGTCTGTCTGTAGCACCCTGAATCAGCCATTGGGACGTGAGTCCCATATCGTGCATAAGCATTTCCGTTCCCATTACCGGAATGGTTAATTCTAAACATAATGTTTTATAGGAATCCATTTTTTGCTCTGGCATTGGCTCTTCTAACCAAATAAAATCTAATTCTTCTATGACGCGTCCAACCTCAATAGCCTCGCGCAAATCATAAGAGCATACCGGATCCGTGATAAGCTCATAGTCAGGACCTACCTCTCTCCGCACCTCTTGATATATTGGAATGTCCGCCTTTCCACCCTTGTAAGAATGAAATTTATAGGCCATGATTCCACATTCACGACCTAGTTCAATGTGCTTTAAATAACCCCTTGTATCCATATCTCCGCCCGTAAGATATACCGGCAACTTATTACGAACTCTACCGATTAACGAATACACCGGCAGGTCCGCGACTTTTCCTAAAATGTCCCAAAGACAATTGTCTACGTCACCAAACCATCCAGGAGGCTGATAAACCCAGCGCGTGCCCTTATAAAACAACTGGAACAAGGCTTCCCGATCCCATGGACATCGACCAACCAGATGATGCCGAACAATATCAACTTGATGACCAGTCATAGTGGTGGTACATCGACCCATTATACCCTCGTCAGTATATACCTCTATGAAGTTTTGTCTTGATGGCACCCTATCTACAGAATCGCGTTGCCGATGTGTATACTGTATTCTACGTAAACCAGAAACTGGAACAATCTCATGCCCCGTTGATACTTTTATTCTCGGATTTTCTAAGATTTTTAGTTTTACGTCCGTAATTTTCATAAGCTTAACCTCTATTCGTTTACAGCACGTTAGACTTGTTATACACAACTGTCAAGATTAACTTCATCTTTTTACGCCTTACATCTTTGAAATTCTATTCAAAAATACGTCAATGAAACTATGCGAATAACCGACATTCAAGCTTTTGACCTACAATGCGATATTGAACCATCTTTTGGATGGTCTCAAGGTTGGGTTAATAAGCGTAATACTACAATTGTTAAAATCTCGACTGACTCTGGCTTAGTAGGCTGGGGAGAAGGAGCAGCATCAGCCCTTATTCGCGATTGGATTGGTCCCCTATTGATTGGTCGCGACCCTATGCAGCGAAATCAGCTGTGGGAACTCATGTTTTCCTCATTGTACAATGGCAACAATTTTGTTGGCATTGCGGGTAGTGCTGTTAGTGCTATAGATATTGCCCTTTGGGACCTTGCCGGCAAGGCAAGTGGCTTGCCTATCCATACTCTGCTAGGAGGAAAGATTCGAGATCGGATACCCGTCTACGCAACAGGCCTTTATTACACAGAAAACGAATTCCCGCATCGTCTACTTGAAGAAGCTCGAGGATATGTCACCCAAGGTTTTTCTGGCATGAAAACTAAAGTAGGGGGCTTAGATATAGACCAAGACGTGGAACGCGTAAAAGCCATAAGAGAAGCTATCGGACCCAATGTCCGTCTTATGATTGATGCGAATGAGGGCTACAATGCCTCTAGTGCTATACAGGTTGGACAAAAACTATCTAACCTTGATATTTCTTGGTTCGAAGAACCTGTCAATGCCCAAGATATAGATGCCTACTTGCAAGTAAAAAACGCGCTCTCAATACCAATTGCAGGCGGGGAAAACCTGCGTTCGCGGTACGAATTCAAAGACTACCTTTCCCGTCGGGCATACGATATAGTTCAACCAGATGTAATGCACTGTGGCGGTATCACCGAGATGATGCGAATTGCCGCTGTCGCTAACGCTCACGGAATTCAGGTTAACCCCCATGTTTGGGGCTCACCAATCATGATCGCAGCTTCATTGCACGTAACTTCTACATTACCACCTTGTCCGACAGCTAGAGCCGTTAAGCCCTATGTAAATGAACCCGTTATGGAATTTGACCGAACACCAAGTGCGATTCGCGAAGAATTATGTGCAAAGCCTTTCCACCAGGAGGATAGTTCGATAGCTGTCCCGGACGGACCCGGACTTGGAATAGAAGTAGATGAGGAGGCCGTTAAAAACATGTCGAAACTATAACGAAATCTCTGTTATATCACCCACTGTTTGAGATTGATACGCTGTGATTCTCCTCGACAAATTCTCTATGCATAAAAAAAATTCGAAACTAAAACAGCTTTAGATGACGATTTTTTTAGGAGCCGTTAAAATATGACGATTAAAATTGCAATCATTGGTGCAGGAAGTATTGGCTTCACGCGCCGCTTAATGCGAGATATTCTGTCCGTCCCCGAGCTAATTGACAGTGAGTTTTCGTTCCACGACATAAATAAAGAAAACTTAGAAATGATCGCTCAATTGGCTCGCCGAGATATACGTGCAAACAAACTTCCTGCAAAACTGTCCACCACTACAAATCGTCTCCGAGCTTTGGAAGGCGCCGATTATGTATTAAATACCACAAGAATTGGTGGCCTAGATGCGTTTTCTTTAGACGTGGACATACCACTAAAATATGGAGTAGACCAATGTGTCGGTGACACACTCTGTGCCGGTGGAATAATGTATGGGCAAAGAAATATCCCACAAATCCTGGCATTTTGTGACGATATACGTGCCACATCGTCTTCAGACGTACTTTTTATGAATTATGCTAACCCCATGGCAATGAATACGTGGGCAGCCCTCGAATACGGTCAAATAAACACTGTTGGACTTTGCCATGGAGTACAAGGAGGACATGCACAAATTTGTGAAGTTATAGAATTACTAATTAACAAAGGAATTAAATCTGACTCAAAACGCTACAGAAAAGTTTCTAAAAACGATGTTGATATTACGGCCTCTGGTATCAACCATCAGACTTGGTATGTTCGTGTCCAATATGAAGGAGAGGATTGGACCGATCGACTGCTCGAAGCGTTTAAACTTCACCCCACTTTTAATCTAACAGAAAAAGTACGTATTGACATGCTGAGTAGATTTGGCTTTTACAGCACCGAATCGAACGGCCACCTATCCGAATATGTACCATGGTATCGAAAGCGAGTAAAAGAAATTCGAAATTGGATTTCTTTAGATAGGTGGATTCACGGCGAAACTGGTGGATATCTTAGAGTCTGTACCGAGGGACGAAACTGGTTTAAAACAGATTTTCCTAATTGGATGAAGGCCGATCCACCCGTTTTTACTCCAGAGACCCGATCTGAAGAGCACGGCTCCTGGATCATAGAAGCTTTAGAAACCGGAAGAAATTACCGAGGACACTTCAATGTGCGTAATGACGGCGTAATACCCAATTTACCTGCCGAGGCAATAGTGGAAGTTCCCGGTTACGTAGACAGGAATGGTATTAATATTCCACAGCTAGACGCGTTGCCCAGAGGTTGTGCTGCAGTTTGTAATCAATCCATTTCCGTGCAAGGCTTAGCAACGGAAGCCGCTGTTCACGGTGATATCGAATCCTTACGCCAAGCCTTTATGATGGACCCCCTTGTTGGTGCGGTGTGCAATCCTCCAGAAATATGGCAAATGGTAGACGAAATGCTAATCGCGCAAGCTAAATGGTTGCCCCAATATAAAGCAGAAATTCGGCGCGCTAAAAAACGTTTCTCTTCACAGAAACGTTTAGGATTAAAAAAAACAAGTGGTGCTGCCCGCCTTAAAACCAAGAGTATTGTCCAGATGCGCAAAACCGCAAAGCTTAATAAACAAGAAAAATAACCCCTACGACCATGCGTAAGAAGATTGCTGCAATACTCACCACATGTTTCACCCGATCCCATGCCGAAGTAATCCTCCCAAAATTAATCAAAGGATTCCCTACGGACGATGGTATTGTAGATTCACAGTTAGATATAGCATCTATCTACATAGATCAAATCCATGAGGAAGACGTTTGCATACCGTTTTCTCAGGAATACGAGATCCCCATCTATCCAAGCATCGTTAAAGCTCTCACCTTAGGAAGCAAAAAACTGGCTATAGATGGGGTACTTATCATCGGTGAACACGGTGACTACGCATTTAACGAAAAGGGACAAAAACTTTACCCACGCCGCTTTTTCTTCGAGCAGGTCTGTGGTGTCTTTTCAACGGTGGGTCGCTCTGTACCAGTTTTCAACGACAAACACCTTTCATACAGTTGGAATCAGGCAAAGTGGATGTATGACCGAGCCCGTGAATTAAAAGTACCTCTCATGGCTGGCTCGTCTCTACCCGTTGCCTACCGCAACCCTTGGTTAGAATACGAACTGGAAACCCCTGTTGAGGAAGCACTATCCATTGCTTATGGAGGTCTTGACGCCTACGGATTTCATGCTTTGGAACTGTTACAGTGTATGATTGAACGGAGAAAAGGTGGAGAAACAGGCATCGTCGGGGTTCAATGCATAGAAGGAGATGATGTTTGGGAGGCTGAAAGAAGGGGATGGTGGTCTCGAGAATTAGCCACCGCAGCCGAAAAGCATATAGAGCCCAAAACACCCGGCCGTATGGAAGACAACTGCGATAATCCAGTCCTATTTCTCCTAAAATATGCTGATGGTCTAAATGCCGCGAGTCTGATGTTAAACGGGCATCTGCGTGGTTGGGGTTACGCCGGTAGAAGCATAGGCAAGATACAAGGAATGGAGGTCTTTCTACATGGTGACCCACATCCACACTTCGTTTACATGGGCCTAAACATCCAAGAGATGTTCCTAACCGGAAAACCTCCGTATCCCGTCGAACGCACATTGCTAATTAGCGGCGCGTTGGACGCTCTTTTGGAATCACGCTATCGTGGAAATGTGCCAATAAAAACTCCACACCTCAAACTATCCTACCGATCCTATAAAAAAATGCCTATACGTCCCGCTGGGCCCCGTCCTATCGGATCCAGTGCCATTCCATGGCGGACGGAAGGGAGATCCGGCTTAGACGATGCCTCATAAAGTCCTTGTCAATTGTTACCTTAATTTTATCGCCTCACTAGCAAAAAATGAATAGTAAGGACCTACAAGCAAATATCTGGAAACTATACCTGATTCAGGCTTGTCGCTGGTTTTTGCTGCTAATGCCAGTACTTAACCTATTTTATGAAGAAAATGGACTCTCATTAGATGACCTCTTCATAGTACAAGCATTCTATTCGGTCTGCATAATTATGTCGGAAATACCCTCAGGATATTTTGCCGACCGTTTAGGACGCAAGAACTCGATGCTCATTGGCGCACTATTGGGTAGTATCGGATTTTTCATCTATGCGGACGCTCATATATTTGGACAATTTCTATTGGCTCAATTCTTTTTGGCGTTGAGTACTAGCTTCATATCTGGATCCGATGCTGCATTACTTTACGACACGTTACTACATCTTAAGCGCCAAGAAACCTATAAAAAGATGGCAGGACGAATGGCTTCCGTTTGTAGCTTTTCTGAAGGCTTTGCCGGATTAGCGGGCGGCCTTTTAGCTCTAATTTCGTTACGGACTCCTTTATATTGTCAAGCATCACTGATGGTAATCGTCATCCCAATTGTAATATCACTGCGCGAACCACCACGCCCGCAAAAAACTGAAACCTATGGAATTTGGCGCGACATTTTTGATATTATTCATTACGTCTTAACCAAAAACAAAGAGGTAAAGTGGCTAATTATTTACTCATCTTTAGTTGGCACGTCGACGCTTACTGTGGTCTGGTTAGTACAACCTTATCTAAAAACAATAAATTGGCCATTAGCTCTGTATGGACCAACTTGGGCATTTCTGCAATTTTCTATAGCACTCTTCGCTCTATATGCTCATAAGATTGAAGCGAAAATCGGTCGCAAATTTTCATTAATCTCTTTTATAGCGACATCAGCAACAGCCTACTTTTTAATCGGAGCCATTGACAGCCCTTGGGCAGGTTTATTTTTCGTAGGGATTTATTTTGTTCGCGGTGTAAATGGTCCTATTCTAAATGATTATATAAACCGTTGTGTAGCATCAGATATACGTGCTACAGTGCTGTCTGTGAAAAATCTTATAGGTCGTTTGATGTTTACAATACTTGGCCCACTCGTGGGCTTGGTCAGCGAAAACTATAGTTTATCTATAGCATTCTTGTTTTGCAGTTTTGTCTTTGCCTTTTTCGGCCTGCTCTCTATTTTTTTTATTAGCCGCAATCACTTATTACGAAGCGTTGATTACTAATGAAAAAAACCTTAACATCTATCCCTAATTTTTCTACTCCTAATCACGCATTGGATAAAACGTGAATCAATCTGACATTGCCATTATCGGCGGTGGAATCAGTGGATTAGGGCTCGCACATTTCTGTGCAAAAGCTGGAAATAATGTTCGACTTTTTGAACGAAATTCCAAGTTGGGTGGAGCACTGCAAACACAGAGCGTTGACGACTTTTGGCTCGAATTGGGTGCTCATACATGCTACAATTCATATGAAACATTAATAGAAATCCTTCATGACTTAGATCTTTTAAAGTCCGTCCAGTTCCGCAATCGTAAGCCCTTTCGAATCTGTTATAATGATCAATTGCGTTCCATTTTTTCACAACTGAATAAAATAGAGTTATTACGCGCCCTACCGCGCTTATTACGAACAAGAAAAAGTGGCCAGACGGTCCGTTCGTATTATGAAAAAATTGCTGGGGAGAAAAACTTTCAACACGTTTTATCGAACGTTTTCAATGCTGTAGCGTCTCAATCAACAGATGAATTTCCGGTTGACATATTGTTTAAAAAGCGCCCTCGGGATAAGACCATACCGCGAAGCTTCACGCTTCCTAACGGTTTACAGTCTATCGCCTCATCAATAGTCTCTAATCAAAGAATTGAATGCAAAACTTCCAGTGAAGTCGCACTTCTTGAACACAAAACCGATGGTTATTTTATAGAAACTGACGACGGAGAAAAATACTTTAGCAAAAAGCTAGCTATCGCTACACCTCCAGCCGCAGCTGCTCATATGTTGAATACTATTTCCCCCGAGCTTTCCAACCATTTACAACAGATTCACTTCGTTAATGTAGAATCAATAGGAGTGGTAATCGAATCAAGTCATTTATCACTGGAGCCAATGGCCGGTGCTATAGCCTGCGATGACGTATTCTTTTCCATCGTTTCACGTGACGTTATACCTCATGAGACCCTTAGAGGATTCACGTTTCATTTTGCTCCTAACTTACTCAATCATGAGGAAAAAATCTGCCGTATAGCCAGTCTTTTTAAAATTTCGCAAGACAATCTAAAATCCACCGACGAGGCCAGGCATATACTACCTAGCTTTCGAATAGGGCATAATGAATGGTTAGCCCAGGTTGACCAACTCCTCGATAAAACTGATTTATTGCTAACGGGAAATTATTTCTGTGGTATGTCGATTGAAGATTGCCTTAGCAGATCTAAACACCAAGCGTCACGCTTGCTAAAAAGTCAAAAATAAAAAGGAGTCGTTTACTTATGAAAAGTAAACCCTATCTGCCAGCCATACCATTAGATGATGACTATTTGAAAGTTACGGCTATCGAGACTGTGCATCCTAAAAATTTTTTCCCTGGCTTACTGCTCCTACGCATTCATACCGAAGACGGAATAATAGGTCATGGCGAAACCTATTATTGCGCTGAGGCTGTTCAATCTATGATCCATGATTGGATGGCAAGGCGCCTCCTCGGCAATGATGCTTTAGCTATCGAATCGCACTGGCGTTTTTTATATGAACGAGCGGCAAACATAGGAGTAAGGGGCACAGAGCTTAGAGCCATATCCGCGTTGGATCTTGCTATGTGGGACATTCTTGGACAAGTCTGTAAAAAACCTATTCACAGATTGCTCGGCGGACCCGTGCGCGATCGCATCCTGGTATACAACAGTTGCGGCAACCCAAAATACGGACCGAACTATGAGGGCAAACTAGGATGGCCTGGGATGGGCACGGTGGGAGACCCTGGACCATTGGGAGATTCATGGAAACTTTTCAACGAGCCTGTAGCCCTTGCTCAAGAATTAGTAGATCTTGGCTACAGCGGCCTCAAAGTTTGGCCGTTTGACAACACTGCAGTTCAAAATGGCCCCTCACGTATACCCCATTCAGAATTGGAAAAAGCCGTCCAGCCTTTGCGAGATATTCGTGATAAGGTAGGCATGGATTTAGATATTTTTGTAGATGGTCACGCTCATTTTCAATTACCTGCCGCGTTACGAATAGCAGAAGCGCTCAGAGAGATCCAGCCAATGTGGTTGGAGGACATCCTAAAAATGGACAACATTGACACCCTCGCCGACTTTAGACGGCAAAGTCAAATGCCTATTTCAGCAAGTGAGATGCTACTTACTCGTCCGGACTATAACGATGCGCTTTCTAAGCAGGCAATGGATTACGTCATGATCGATCCTACATGGGTTGGCGGTATATCTGAGACGGCTCGCATCGCCCACCTTGCACAAACCTACAACATACCAGTTTCGATGCACGACTGCACTGGTCCGTTAACTTTATTCGCTGGGCTGCAGGTCGGTGCAGCTATTCCAAATTGTTTTTACCAAGAGACCGTACGCGCACAGATTGAGACTTTTTACCACGAATTAATAGATACACCCGTGCTTATTAAAAATGGTTACGTTGAAGTACCCAGAGGGCCTGGGCTCGGCGTGAAAGTTAATCCCGATCTATTCGATACTAAAAATCCAGGATATCGTATTTCCACTATCTAAAAAAGTAAGGCGCCTTTTTATGCGAAATAACCCTTATTGTAACAACGAAGGTACATGGTTGAGAGGCAGTTTTCATGGACATTGTGTAGAGCATAGCGCCTGCGCTTCTATCCCCTTGGCGGAGAGCGTTACAAATTATGAGAATATAGGCGCCGGCTTTGTTGCTATTACGGACCATGATCATATCACAGATCTGAGTGAAACAGAAAAAAACCATCCCAATCTCGTACTTTTGCAGGGCTTCGAATATAGCTCTCGGGAAAATATGATCTTCGTTGGAAAGGATGTTGAACCACTGTTCAAATTACCTTTAGAGGAAGCCGTAGCCAAAGGTAGCGATCTGCTGACTGTTATCGTTCATCCTCGCCCTCACGCCGACGGCAGAGATTATTGGACGAAACCCATGATCGAAGAATTAGGTGTTTTACCGGATGGTATTGAGGTATATAATGGCCATTATGGAATACCAACGGCTGTAGCAAGAGGACGGCAACCTCTTTATGCAGAATTTTGGGATGAAATGTTAACTGCAGGCCATAGATTATGGGGCTTCGCAAACGATGACTTCCATGACCCGGAAGATTTTGATAATGCATACAATATGGTTCTTGTAAATGAAGTCAATCAGTCCGGAGTAATTCAAGCAGCTAAATCTGGTAGATCTTACGCTTCAACAGGCTTGCAATTGGAATCAGTATCCCTTGATGAAAATACGATTAATGTGGTCGTCGATGCACCGTGTAAAGGCACATTTATAGGCCCTGGTGGACAAATTCTCAGTTCAGCACAAGAAACAAGAAGCTTCGACTACATTGGAAATAATGAAGCCTATATACGCTTTCAAGGCGAGGGAGAAACAGGACGTATTTTCTTGCAACCAATGTGGCTACAGAGTACCGAAGAGAGATAACTTATGTTAAGCAAAGAGCAACGTGAAGATTTCGAACAAAATGGTTATTTGATTGTAGAAAATGTTTTAGATAAAGCAGCGGTTAAAAGCATCCGGCTAACTGCAGAAAAAGACGCTCAACTTGCCGAAAATGTACAGATCAACAAAAATTATGAAGAAGAAGGTATCGGCACGAAACTTGTCTACAGAGATCGGCTTGGAGATGACACTTATTCTGCATATGTGAGAAGTCGGCGACTGATTGAACCCATGGAAGATCTCTTCAGTGAAAAAATGAGACACTATTACCACCTACAAATGTTAAAGGATCCTAATACCGGAGGCTGGCAATGGCATCAAGATTACGGATACCACTATAAGGAATTTTTCTACCCTAAGTTTGTTAGTCTAATGCTTGCTCTGGATCCCTGCACAAAAGATAATGGCTGCTTAAGAGTACTTCGAGGATCGCACCATATAGGACGCTTAGAGCACCAAGAATGTGGCTCTCAACTAATGGCTGATCCAGAGCGAATCGAATGGGCAGCGCGCGAATTGGAAGAGGTTCATTGCGAACTATCTCCTGGATCAGTTCTCTACTTTCATGGAAACATCTTGCATGCTTCCGATCCAAATCAAAGCTCATTGCCTCGGTGGTCGATTGTCGCCGCGTATGTAACGGCTTCTAATACTTGCGTTTTACCCGAGGTAGAAGAAAAATTAAGTCCCGTTTTAGATCCTTGGGACGATAAAAAAATTACCATGATCACTCAAAATAATCTGTCAGCCTAACTCGTCCAAGAATGATACAAATTGACGAATGTGAAAATAGTAATAGCCAAAACAGTAACAACAAGTGCCAATCCTACTAATGGCGACATTCGGCGATCTTTTGTTTCTCTCATAGCCAAATACAAAACTCCATAGGCAATGGGCAGAAGCAATATGCTATTTGAATTTTGGCCGAGCAACACAAAGAAAAATGGCGTCTGTGACCAGATCAGAATGACCAACAACCAAAATGCCGGAAATGCTGTTTGAAGAGTTCGCGATAAGTTCTTGCAATCTTCTTCTTTTTTCGCAAAATCAACGCCTATCATATGCAAAAAATCTGCACCTATTCTACCTGAACTGGCAGCAAATACAAGCAATGTCGAAAAGAGTGTGCAAAACGCACCCACCATAAAAATCCCCTTAGCGGCCGGACCCAGAGTCTCTGTAAAAATCAGAGAGACCTGATCAACCACACCAACACCCGAAGGTATAACTTCTAACCTTGATAGAACGGAAGCTCCCAGAATGTAATAGGCGCATGTAATTATTAATGCAATCGCGGTACACACACCAGCATCTGTCGCTAATACACGCATCCATCCCCTATAGCGCTCTTTCCATTCTGGCGTTCCGTCATTCTGACCTATAAAGCCTGGATACCCTTTTTCTCGAAGCCAATACGGATACATAAATAACTCAACTGCTGTTGCCCCTACCGAACCCATCAAGGCCAGTGCCACAAAGGCGCCTTGTGAAGGCATCTCAAACGAAAATCCAGACGTTAAATCTATCGACGAAAAGGCATAACTCGTATCCTGCAAAAAAATTAAAGATCCTATTACAACCAAGCTAAAAAATGCCACAAGAATCGTCACCATTTTCTCTAACTCTTCATAGATACCTCTCCACAATAAAGCCGCAACAAGAACGAAAACAATGATACACCAGATCTGATATGGAACACTCGAGAAAACAGAGGAAAGTAATCCTCCGACTGACCCTAAGATACCTATGAGCGAAATGAAAACAGATGCATAACCGATTACGCACAACCAGGCTAACCAGGAAACTCCACGAATACGAAAACCGGGAATACGATTGAGGGAAGCGACAGTGGTCTCGTCATTTAATAAACACTGACGACCTAGTTCAAGCTGAATAAAATATTTAATTACACTGGCGAAAATTACGCCCCAAAGAAAAATGAAACCTACTTCAGCACCCATCCGAGTCGTTACCAGCAACTCACCCGATCCGACAACTGAACCAGAGACAACTACACCGGGGCCTATATTGCGTAGCTTACCTAAAATACCAATGGGGGCCGGTCGTTGTGGGGAACCATCGTTCATATACAAACTCCATCTGCGAGAGATCCACTGTTAACAAGTTCGACGAATTTAAGAAATATCTCGTAATGGTTCCAGATGAAGTCTTTAGTGCGCGTTTTTTATAGTTGCCCAACTTTTTGCTCTGCAGCAGAGATTCGGCCGTCGGGATTGGTTCCATCCACACCAACAATAACACCCCCTGGTCATAAACTTCTTGCAGTGCTTCAATGCGGTAACTCTCACCACTCTCGCAAACAACACTTTCGGCCGTCCCCGGCTCGAATGGCACGCCGTTAACAGCTACTCCCGGTATCTGAGCGAAACGGGCATTCCCAATATAATTGGGATTAACAGGGTATATATAGATTAGAGACTGTTCCCTTATCGTGTTTGGGTTGCCTGCATTCGGGAACTTACCGGTTTCGTGATTTGGCAAAGCATTGGTAACAATAGTGCGATTAATACTATCAACCGTAACTGTTACTACAGTGCCAAATTCTCTATCCGAAAGAGAATACGATCCGAGAAAATCTCTCTTTTCCTCAACAGCTGAAAGAAATCGGGCCACAAAAAGAACTACTCCGAATACAAAAAAACTAGTTTTAGATAACGCATGAAATCTATCCTAAAAGATCCTCGAGCAACTTCTTTTCTCATTTTAGACGCATAAGTACGCCAATGATTCCATTTTTTTTTTGACACCCGAGCATGTGATACCGAGTATTCATTCCAACAAGAGAACTGATAAGTAGGCAAATATAAAACCCGTAAGGAAATTATATGACGAATGCGAAAATCCTACTCGAAGAAAATTTCAAAAATGGAACGTTACCAGAAACATGGTCATGGCTTCGTGAGAAACCAAACCATTGGCATCTAAAGAATGCGGGCCTGGAAATTCGTGTCGAGCCGGGACTCGCAGATTCCGTTGTGAATGCTCTCATGATTTCGGCGCCTGACCGCACAAATGAAAAATATTCAATCGAAGTATCTGTCTCCAATTTAAGCCCACCAATTCAGCAATATGAACAAATTGGAATAACGTGGTATATAGACGGGAAACCTGTTTTTAAACTCGTCAAAGAGCTCATTGACGGCGAATTGTACATTATTCCCGGTAAATGCCCTATCCCTGATACAACAGTCTATCTACGCCTCATGGTAGACGCTAACTCGTGGGAAGCCGCCTACAAAATAAAAGAAGAAGACGACTTTATCATAGCCGATCAAGGCGAGTTGCCTTCGCAGGGTCGTGATCATATCAGTCTACAATGTTATAATGGTCCAGAAACCGAAGAGCACTGGGTTCGATTTGAAAATTTCCGTGTTACTCAATGTGATTAGTGAGTAAATAAATTGAATAGAAGAACTGCTAAACCTTTAACTTTCATTATGCTTATACTCTCGTTCTCTACGGCTTCTGGAGAGAAAAATATCATAACAATTTCCGACAGTTTATTTGATATGCGAGCAGAAGGATCTACATCTCGGCAAGCTTTAATCGATCCAGCTAATAACGCGCTCGTAGCATATAATCACGCATTAACGGTATACCCTGATACAATTTCTCTCTATTGGAAGAGACTACGCGCGTTTCATTTTCTAATTGAATTTTCAGATATAGCTGACACTGGTCAAACTGAACTGATTAACTCAGCAAAGAGTGCTGCAGATAGTGCGATGTTGAAAATTAAAACTATCTGTTTTAAAAATTCTCAGTCGTCAAATAAGAATACAATTGACACTTTGGCTTGTTCATCGTCGGACGTTGCAAGTACATATTTTTGGAGCGCTATTTGCTTGGGAATTTGGTCTAGATCACAAGAAGGATTAGCAAAAAAAGTAAAGTACACCAAACGCATATTTCATTATGCAGAGCAAGCACT
>CEUA01070520.1_pt1 | contig 24354 bp, 22 predicted proteins | sample 361541 | NCBI WGS metagenome assembly CEUA01 (sample SAMEA2623079, study PRJEB7988) | marine metagenome | isolation source: saline water (ENVO:00002010), including
TCCTTCTCGCTATCATCTGGTGAATCCTTCTCGCTATCATCTGGTGATGTATTTGACAAGCCAGCACCGGAATTAGTTTTATCATCTTTTTCATCAACACTTGAGCTTCTAGCTAACTCTTCCTTATCATCAGTCTCTTTAATTTTTGCAATTAGAGAAGGCTCAGTAATTGGCTTGTCCCTTTTGATAACAATATGTCTTAGAACAGCATCATTAAATCTAAAAGCTGATACTAGTTCATCTAAAATATTTAAATCGCACTCTATATTTAAAAGAATATAGTGAGCTTTATGAGTTTTAGAGATTGTGTGGGTCAATTGTCGACGTCCCCAATCTTCTTCTCTGAAAATTTTTGAACCAGAGTCTGTAACTATAGATCGATATCTCTGAATCATATCAGGTACCTGATCACTCTGATCGGGATGTATAAGGATAACTATTTCATAATGACGCATTGTAAACCCCCTATGGTTTAAGCTTCCTAGGCATGCTAACTAAGTGAAGCAAGGAGAAAATTAAAAATAGATATTACTTGAGTATTAACTCATCTACAAGATAAAAAAATAAAAAAATTAAGCTAAGCTTGATTGATTCTATATAACACTATTCCTGTAGCAACAGAAACATTCAAACTAGACACTTTTCCATACATAGGGATACTGACTAGATCATCGCATAAGTCTCTTGTCAGCCTTCTTATCCCCTTTCCCTCACTACCTAGGACTATTGCTATTGGTGCTGAAAAAGAATATTCAAAAATAGTCTTACTTGCACTCATGTCAGTACCTACAACCTGAATACCAAGATCTTTTAACCATCGTAAAGTATTTGCTAGGTTTGTAACCCTTACTACCATAATAGATTCTGTCGCTCCAGCTGCAGACTTTATAGCTGATGGCGTCAAATCAGCTGATCTATTTTTAGTAATAATTACAGCATCAACGCCTGCTGCATCTGCTGTTCTTATACAAGCTCCTAAGTTTCTTGGATCCTGAATACCATCAAGTATTAAAGCCTTAAAATTACGACTCTTCCTGATTGCTAACTCCTCTAAATCAGCTATAGATGTTTGGTTTAGATTTTTTGTATAAAGCAATATACCTTGGTGATTTTTTGTGCTGGATAAATTATCCAATTCTGATCGAGACACTAAATCAATATTAATATCTAAGCGCTCAAGTGTCTTTTTTATTTCTAACAACGGAGGAGATTCTATATTATTTATTATTTTAGCGCCTCGTATAAGCTCTGGTCTTGACTCTATAAGCGAGCTTGTAGGAAATATTCCATAAATATGATTTTTTAATTGATTTTTCTTCATGTCTTTATATCAATTAATAAAGAAATTTTAGATTGATCTTCAGAGATATTCATAATTTTTACTTTTAACTTCTGACCAATAGCATAAGTTTTTTTATTCTTTTTGCCAATTAATTTTACCCCTATATTATCAATACTATAATCATCATCTAATAAAGTAGATATATGAACAAGGCCATCAATCTGAAAACTAGAAAGTTTTACAAAAAACCCGAACTTAGTAACACTCGTAATATGACCCCAATAACTTTCACCTATATGCCTTTTTATATAAATAGACTTTATATTATCTTCTATCTGCCATGTTGCCTCATCTGCTCTCTTTTCATTAAATGATGCTTGAATAGACATAAGATGAATCTCTTTATTTGAATAAATATAATTCCTTGCATCTCCATGTTTAATTAAATGCTTAATTGCTCTATGAACTAGTAAATCTGGATAACGTCTGATTGGAGATGTGAAATGCGTGTATTGATTTAATGCTAAACCGTAATGTCCTATATTTCTAGACCTATATTCTGCCCTATTCATTACCCTCAAAACTATATCCTTCAAAACAGTTTCATCAAACTGATCAGAAATAGATTCTAATATAATATTAAAATTACCTTTGCTTATCTTATTAACTGAATTTAAATCAACAGATAAAGACTTAAGCATTGAATAAAAAATATCTAAATCAGACTGATCAGGGGCCTTATGGGTTCGAAATGGTGCTGGAATATCTGCTCCTATTATGTATTTTGCGGCCTCAATATTAGCTGCTATCATACATTCCTCAACTATTTTATGAGAAATTAACCTATCTACTAGTTTAATATCTGAAAGACCTCCGTCAGAATCAAAAATATACTTAATTTCTGGAGTATTAAAATTAAATGTTTTTCTTTTATCTCTTTGCATCTTAAGGGATAGATATAATTTTTTTAGTAATGATATTTGTAGCTTAATTTCGCTATTAAGGTTAGTGCTAAATCCATTAATGCAATTGTTAACTTTATTATAAGTAAGCCTAGCTCTAGATCTTATTACTCCTTTAAAAAAATTAGATTTAATAACTTTTCCATCCTTGGTCAATATGATTTCACAACAAAGAACTAGCCTAATGCAATTTTGTCTCAAGGAGCATAGGTTATTTGAAATATTATGATGAAGCATTGGTAAGACCTGATTAGGAAAATAAACTGAGGTTCCTCTAGCTTTTGCTTCATGATCAGAATAAGAATTATGCTTCACATAATGAGCTACATCAGCAATAGCAACAATAAGTCTCCAAGAATCACCTTTATCTTCACAGTAAATAGCGTCATCAAAATCCTTGGCATCTTCATCGTCAATTGTGACAAAAGGTAAATTGGTCAAATCTAACCTTTGCTTTTTATCTTCTCTCGAAGGAGATTTTGGAAGATTGTTAGCTTCATTTTTTATATCCTCACTCCATTCGAACGGAAGGCCATAAGATAAAATTGCTACTTTTATATTAATTCCGGGATCATCATATCTCCCGATTATCCTAACTACCTCAGCTAATGCATCATGGTGAAGCGTTGGATATCTTTTCACTTTTACTTCAACTAAATCTCCATTTTTTGCTCCAAGGGTACTTTTAGAATCTATTCTAATACTATTGTGGTTCATATCTTTAGGAGTAATATATATAGAATTACTTACCCTAAAAAACTCCCCAATAATTTTTTTCTCAGACCTTTTAATTATTTCAATTATAGATCTTACGGACTTGCCTCTTTTAGAAGATGATGTAGTAACAGCAACTTTATCTCCATCCAATACCAGCCTCATTAACGATCGGCTTATATAAAAATCTTCTGAATTATCAGATACTACTAAAAAGCCATATCCATCTTTATGGCTACTAATCTTACCTATTATCCTATTTGGCCTTGCTATCAAGTGATATTTATTATATTTGCCAATCTTCAGCTGGCCATCTCTGACCATACCAGATAGAGTTCTTTTTAGAGATTTTTCATTAAGTTTTGTTTTGATATTGAATGACTTATAGAGTTTTATCAAAGAAAGAGGTGCATGCTTGCTTTCCATAAAAGCAATAATTTGCTCTCTAGAGGGAACTGAATGCTTATAAATAGCCATCTTAAGTATTATAATAAAAAAATTAACAAAGGGAGAATTAAGTTGTCTAAAGATTATCAAATAGCATTAATACCTGGAGATGGTATAGGAAATGAAGTTATGCCAGAAGGCGTACGTGTTTTAGAAGCAGCAGCAAAAAAACATAATATTCAATTACATTGGAAAAAATTTGATTGGTCATGTGAACGATATTTAGAAAAAGGGGCTATGATGCCAGAAGACGGTATTGATCAGCTGAGCAAGTTCGATTCTATATATCTTGGTGCTGTAGGTTTTCCTTCTGTTGAAGATCATGTTTCGCTTTGGGGTCTATTAATACCTATAAGAAGAGAATTTGATCAATATATAAATTTAAGACCAGTAAGGCTTTTTGATGGCATACCCTGCCCGCTTGCTAATAAAAACCCAGGAGATATTGATTTCTATGTAGTAAGAGAAAATGTTGAAGGTGAATATTCCGCAATTGGTGGTGTTCAATATGAAGGCACAGAAAGAGAAGTTGTAGTTCAGCAAAGTGTTTTTACAAGACATGGTGTTGATAGGGTTGTTAAGTTCGCATTTGATTTAGCTCAGAAAAGGAAAGCAAAGCATCTAACCTCTGCCACAAAATCTAATGGTATTATTCATTCTATGCCATACTGGGATAGCAGAGTAAAAAAATGTTCAGAAAAATATCCTGATATTAACGTTGATCAATTCCATATTGATATCTTGACAGCTAATTTTGTTAGAATGCCAGAGCACTTTGATGTTGTCGTGGGTAGTAATCTATTTGGTGATATTCTTTCTGATCTTGGTCCTGCATGTACAGGAACTATTGCAATCGCCCCATCGGCTAATATGAATCCAGAAAAAAAATACCCCTCAATGTTTGAGCCAGTTCACGGATCAGCACCTGATATTGCAGGTAAAGGAATATCTAATCCAATCGGTGCTATTTGGGCAGGGGCAATGATGATGCAACACTTAGGTGAAAATAGCTGCCACGATACAATTATGTCTGCTATAGAGAGAGTGCTTAAAAAGGGGGAAAATTTAACAAGGGATATGGGTGGTAAGGCAAATACTTTAGAGCTAGGAAAAGCAATTGAGCAAGAAATTTAATTTCACTATGAAAAAAATTAATTACTATATTTTCTTGTTATTAATTATTAGCTTTCTTCCTAATTACTCTGCACAAGCTCAGCCTGAAAGAGAGATAACAAATGTAACTGGAAATCTTTATCGTTTTAGAGAAATAAGGCACATTGGTATGTTTCTTGTTACCTCTGAAGGTATTATAGTTGTTGATCCAACAAACTCAGAGGTTTCATTATGGTTAAAGGAACAATTAGATAAAAGATTCAATCTACCTGTTAAATATGTAATCTATAGTCATAGTCACAATGATCATGCAAGCGGTGGAGAGGTTTTTCAAGATACTGCTACCTATGTTGGTCATATCAATATGTTAAAAAATCTTCAAAAGCCAACTGCAAATGATCCGCTATTACCAAGAGAATTGCTTTGGGATAAAAATAAAGATGGGCTTATCCAAAAAAATGAATCTATAGGTCATAACTATATAGAAAATTATTTTGATGCCTTTGATAAAGATATGAATGGTGGTCTTGATAGATCTGAGATTTGGGAAATTAGATTTGGTGGTAACCAGGTTCCACCTCAAATTGTCTATACTGACAAAGCTATTGTTTCATTAGGTGGAAAAACTGTAGAACTCATATATACAGGGAAAAATCATTCAGATGATATGTCGATTATTTATTTTCCTGATGAAAAAACAATTTATACTGTTGATTTTCTCACCCCAAAAAGACTTCCTAGAACAGACCTTGATGGTGGCTTCCTTCCAGACTGGGTAGAGTCACTTAAAAAAGTTGAGCTTATAGATTTTGATATTATTTCTCCAGGCCATGAGCTTCCAGGAACAAAAGCAGATGTTATTGAACAAAGAAAGTACTTAGAGGAATTAGTAAAAAAAGTTTCTCAAGAAATATCTAAGGGCAAGACAGAGAAGGAAATATTAAGGGATGTTGATATGTCACACTATAACCACTTAATGGAATATGATCTTTCAATATTAGGAAATATTTCTGGTGTCTACGAAATGCTTATTTCAAATATAATGGTTAATCAAAGACGCTGATTGTAGATCCCGCTAACTCAACGCATCCATATGACTCTCTTGGTTTATCAGAAGTGGCCATCCTATCTTGACTAGAATAAGGGCTGTTAAAATATTTATCTATAAATAATACTCATCTTTAAGATTTAAACTAAAAATAAACTTATAGACGGAAAAATAATCAGTAGAATTAAAACTAATAACATAATTACTGCGAAAGGAAATGCCCCTGCAAAAATATCAAACAAAGTAATCCTATCATCATCAGACAGAGTTGTTTTGATAACGTAGCATGCTATTCCTAGAGGTGGTGTTAACAAGCCAATCTCAGCACCAACAATCGTAATAATGCCAAACCAAACTAAGCTAATTCCATAAGGCTCCATAACAGGAAGAAATAAAGGAACCATGATTAAAATAATTGAAGTAGTATCAAGTATGGTGCCCATTAGGATAAGAATTAAAACATATATAGAGAGAATACCGTACAATCCTATATTAGCTTGAGATATCCATTCACCAAGATCGCTAGGAAGTCCAGATAACGCAAGCATTCTACTATACATAGTAGCAGCAACTATAAGCATTAAAATAGAAGCTGCAATATGCCCTGTTTCAACTAAAACATTCCAAAAAGTATTACTATTTAATTTTCTCTTTGCAATCGCAATCACTAATGCACCTAAAGCACCTACGGCGCCAGCCTCAGTTGGTGTAAAGAAGCCACCATATATTCCACCCAAGACAAGTAAGATTAAAATTACTAAAGGTGTAGTTTTATTCAATAATTCTTTAGTTGAAAGATTCGAGTATTTTTCTTGTGCCAGCTTAGAAGCCTCATCTTGGCCTCCAACATAGTCAGGAAAAATATAGGCCATAGAAATAATGGCAACAGCATAGGAAATAGCAAGAAGAATTCCTGGCATAATTCCAGCAGTGAACAAATCAGCAACAGACTGCTCAGTGATCAACGCATAGATAATTAGCATAACGCTAGGAGGTATAAGCATGCCAAGAACTGAGCTACCAGCTACTACTCCTACAGCAAATCTTGGTTTATATCCAAACCTGATCATCTCAGGAACTGACACCCTAGTAAAAACCGCTGCGGAAGCAATACTAACTCCTGTAATAGCTGCAAAAGCTGCATTAGCAGCCACCGTAGCAACTCCTAGACCGCCTTTAAGCCTCTTTAATAAATGGTTAGCGACTTCATAAATATCTCTTCCTAGCTCACACTGGCTAACCAATAATCCCATTAAAACAAATAACGGTATAACTCCAAAAATATAATCTTCAAGGCTATTTGAAGCGGCAAGTGTAACTAAATAAATTGGAGCTTCAAGAGACCCTCTTAGAAGCCAAACACTAACAAATGAAACTAGCCCGAGAGCAACTGGAACATATAAACCAGAGTAAATAAGAATAAGTATTGCTAAAATAGAAAAAAGGCCAATTTCAAAACCAGTCATGACGAGGATCCATTTTCTGAAGATAAAAGTTTAAAATTATTAAAAGATAATATTATAAATTGTATAGCAGCAACAATTGAGCCAAGTACAAGAATAAAGCGAATAGGCCAAACAGGAACAACAAATAAACCTTCATTTCCAGCAAAGTAATTTCTCTCGTATGCCTCTATCAATCTCGGTATAGCTCCTAATAAAATTGTAATAAAAAATATTGTTCCAGCAAGATCAAAAATAATACCTAAAAAATAACCCGTTTTTGGCCACCTCTTAAGTATTTGTTTATACACTCCATCAGATCTAGTTAATCTTCCAGATCTAATAGCATCACTAATTTGCAAAAAAACAATTCCTACAATAGATAGCTCTACGACCTCAGTAACTCCCTGTATAGGAGCATTAAATAAATACCTAGATAAAACATCTATATTGATAAGCAGCATAAGAAAAAAAATCCAAGCTGTTCCGACAGTATTTAGGCCAGTAACTAATTTAGTAAAATAATTTATAATTGATGTCATAATTCCTGATCCCAATCACGAACTATTGGCTGCCCCTCTGCTCTCATTATATCCATATAGTCTCTTAAAATTTGATTACCAGGAAGCCCCCTTTCTTCTAAATCAGTGGCCCACTCTTTAGCCATATTTGGTAAGCTATTTGCCCACTCAACTCTTTGCTCATCAGTTAAACTGACGATAGTGCCGCCAAATTCTTCAAATTCATGTCTACTTCTTTCTGCGCGCCTATCAGTCTCTCTAGCAAGCTCATCTCTATAGTCAGTTGCTACCTCTTGCAATACCAACCTAACCTCATCAGGAACTGTATCAAAAGATCTTTTATTCATACTTACAATTTTAGAAGTAACAGCCCCTAAGCCAATATCGATCATATAAGGGGCAACTTCATATAATTTATAAGCAACAGCTGACTCAGCCCAAGCAAGTGTACCCTCTGTGAGCCCTGTTGAAATGTTATTATAGTAATCACCAAGACCCGCTGGAACGCCAGCTGCTCCTAAGCCTTGAACATAACGAAGATTGAGACCAACACCACAAATCTTTGTTCCTCTAAATTGGTCTAGTGAATCTATTGATTGATTCATAAAGACTTGATATGAGTCTATTACTCCTGCAGTAGTAAGAAATACCTGATTATAATCTTCAGCTGTCTGATCGCTTATCTCTGGGTACCTCTCAATTAAAAGGTCAACCGTCCTAGCTGCCAAGCCAATATCCTTAGTAACAAGTGGTGTAACATAACTAATATTAAAAAAAGGTATCTTATCTGGATGGTACGGTGAAGTAATTATACCTATATCAGCTAACCCGTACTGAAGGGCTTCTAAAACACCTCCGGTCTTAGCAACAGTGCCCCCAAAAGCTCTATTCCAATCAATCTCATAATTACCTGTTTCAGCTAATCTCCTATCAACTTCTGGAAGGTAATAGTTCATAAAAACTCTAACCCATAAAGCTGTAGGTGCATAAGCATCTATGACAGTAAGTGGAACTACTTCTGCTGATCTTACATTGGTGCTTAGTGAAAAAGTAGAGATCAAAAATAAGAACAGTAACGACCTTAATTTAATCATAACCCTCTTTAGAAAAATAAACACTTTAGACATAATATTCAGAAACCTTAATTTAATTGAATAAAAAAAATTCGCATATAGTAGAAGTTTTTTTAGATTCTATCCAATATACTAGATGAAAACAAAAAAATAATAATTTAGCATATAATAAAATTAAAATGTGACTTATCCATAAATTTATAATTTTATCTATATATATAATATAATAGCTATAAATATTAATAACTTATATTTGTAATACAAAGTACTATCTAAGGAGATAATAAAATGAAGATTGGTTTCATAGGGTTAGGGAGAATGGGTCAAGGAATGGCGAATAGAATTCTTGAGGCCGGTCATGAATTAACAGTTTTTGATAAAATAGAAAGCTCATTAACTAAAATAGGTAAATCTGGGGCTAAAATAGCAAAGTCTCTTGAAGAGCTAACACAAGATAGGGAGATCGTGATCTCTATGCTCCCTCATGATAAAGCGCTAGAGGAATTAGTTCTTAATCAAAATGGGCTGAGCAACCTACTAAAAGAAGGATCGATACATATGCCCATGGGAACACATGGAGTAGAAATTATACAGCGTATAAATAATGCTCATAATCAATGTAAGCAAATATTAGTGGCAGGACATGTTTTAGGGCGGCCAGATATGGCAGCAACCGGACAATTAACGCTAGTTCCAGCTGGCCCAGATAGCGCTATAAAAAAACTCAAACCAATATTCGACATACTTGGGAAAAAAATCTTTGTTGCGGGTGACAAACCTGAAGCTGCGACAGCTGTAAAAATTGCAAATAACTTTGTCCTTGGAAGTGCAATTGAAGTTATTGGTGAAAGTATGTCGTTAGTTAGGAAATATGGAGTTGACCCAAATCTATTTCATCAAGTTTTAACAGAAGGTCTATTTGGTTGTCCGGCTTATGAGGTTTATGGAAAAATTATTGTTGAAGAAGATTATGATAATGTTGGTGCTTCTGTTCAAATAGGTCTTAAGGATGCTAATCTTGCTCTTCAAGCCGCTGAATCTGTTGGCGTTCCACTACCAAGCTGTAACGTAATGCGAGATAGACTACTTGAATCAGTTTCAAACGGAGATGGAGAAAAAGACTGGGCAGTTATGGCTAAAGCTCAAGCAAAAGCAAGTGGTTTAGTTAAATAATAATGGCTGAACTGCTATCAATCTCTCTATTCTTGCCTCTAGCAATTATTGCTGTACTAGTTACAGGAATTTCTAAAGGTGGTTTTGGAGGGATTGCTTTATTAGCAGTTCCATTATTATCATTAGTAATCTCGCCAATTCAAGCAGCTGGAATAATGCTACCAATTATGATTCCAATGGATGTATTAAGCATTTGGGCTCATAGAAAAAACTGGAATGGGAAACTGCTATGCATTCTAATTCCTGGCTCAATAATTGGAATAATAATTGGTGCTATTACTGCTAGATGGGTAAATGATGATTTTGTAAGGCTTATCGTTGGAACAATTGCTGTAGTTTTCTCTATTCATAGATGGCTCGGTATACGTAGTTCTAAAAAGCTCTCAAAGTTAGAGAGTTTAGAAAAAAAAGATATATCGCCTAATAAAATTACTGGAATTTTCTGGGGATCATGTGCTGGCTATGCAAGCTTTCTAGCTCATGCTGGCATGCCGCCCTATCAGGTATATGTATTACCTCAAAATTTAGGTAAAAAAATCTACACTGGGACAAGTGTTATTTTTTTTGGAACTGCCAATGCTCTAAAATTAATACCTTATGGCATGTTAGGCCAACTATCTGTCACTAATCTCTCTATTTCATTACTGCTCCTTCCTCTGGTTCCTATTGGGGTTTTCTTAGGTGTCTGGATAAATAGAAAGCTCAAAGAAGAGACTTTTTTCTCAATTCTTCTTTTTAGTATTTTTCTAGTTGGTCTTAAGTTAGTATGGGATGGAATTTTTAATGTTATTTAGGGAGCTTGCTATTGATGAATAACTATAATATTTTTCCTTTGCTATCATTACTTCTTATTTATGCCTGTTCGTCAGAAATCAATAATCATGATGAATCTAATAATAACCAGCCGAACTTTTTAATTTTAGTTGCAGATGATCTTGGTTACACTGATATTAGCCCCTTTGGTGGAGAAATTAATACTCCTAATTTAGAAAATTTAGCAGCTAACGGCATTAAACTAACAAACTTCCATGTAGCCCAAACATGTGCTCCTACAAGAGCCATGCTACTTTCCGGAACTGATAATCATATAGCTGGATTGGGTAGCATGTTTAGAGGCAACTTCTATTCAGGCATAGATAATAAAATTGGATATGAAAATCATCTCCATGAAAGAGTTTTACCCCTACCACAGCTGTTGCTTGATAATGGTTATCACACATATATGTCTGGTAAGTGGCACCTAGGTACCGAAAATGAGAACTCATTACCATCGGATAGAGGGTTTGAAAAATCCTTTGTTTTAGTGTCAGGTGCTGGTGATCATCATGAATTATTGGGTGCTCAGTATGCTGAAAACGGTGAACGGCTGACTGAAGATATCAAAGAAAACTTTTTCTCTACTGACTATCATACCGATAAAATGATTGAATATATTGATTCTAACCATGACGATAACAAACCTTTTTTTGTATATGCTGCTTATACTGCTCCTCATTGGCCGCTTCAAGCGCCAGAAGGTTTTATAGAAAAATATTCTGGTAGTTACGATCAAGGTTATGATGTTCTTAGAAAAGAAAGAATGGATAGAGCCTTCAATCTAGGTGTAATTCCTAAAATAGTAGATGATGAAAGTTTTTATCAGATCGGGCTAAAATGGAATGAGCTATCAGAAGAAGAAAAAAAGCACTCCTCTAGAAAAATGGAAATATATGCAGCAATGGTTGATAACTTAGACCATAACATAGGCCGACTCATTAACTATCTTGATGATATTGATGAGCTAGATAATACAATTATAATTTTCATGTCTGATAATGGAGCTGAAGGAGATGATGTAGAAAAAAATTGGCTTCATAATAATATTAGAATTGCTAATAACCCACTTAATGATAATAGCTTTGAAAACTACGGAAAAGAAAACTCATTTATATCCTATGGCATTGAATGGGCTCAAGCTGGAACTGCTCCCTATTCAAGAGCTAAAGGCCATATGAATGAAGGCGGTACAAGAGCACCAGCGTTTATTCTTCATGGATCAGGTAGTACGAAATCTACTATCGATAATCAATATTTAAGAGTTATGGATATAGCACCAACAATTATATCTTTAGCTGGAATAGAAATACCAAAAGGCAAATACAATGGTAAAAACATTGCTAATATTGAAGGCAGATCATTCTCATCAATACTCGATGGTGATTTCTCCCCAATCTATTCAGAGAATGATGTAATTCCAGCAGAACTTCACGGCCATAGAGGTCTTTGGATGGGTAAATATAAATTACTATGGGAGGAGCCTCCTGGAAATAGCTACTGGGGCTACCCTAGTCCGGAAACTTGGTATAAGTGGCAGCTCTTTGATCTTGAAAATGATCCAGGTGAAACAAATGATATCAGCAATCAACAACCAGAAATATTCAAGAAGATGATAGAAGAATGGGAAAAATATGCATTATCTCATTCAGTGGTAAAAGATACTGGCATAATCGATTTTGAAAGATGGCAGCAGTCTGCAAAGTAAAACTTCTATGGCATAAAACAGATGTTGGCTCTAAAAAATATTGTTATTATTTTTTTGTTATTATTTTTAAATAATTCCTACTCAGAAAATATTAAAATCACTGCAGGAGGGCCCCAATCAACAAACTTACCATGGGTTGGTGTTATTCAGTCACATTTTATCCCTAGAGTAAATGAGGCATTAATAAATAGTCAAAGTGATAATACTATAATATGGAGAGAGGCTTTTGGTGGCTCACTATATAAGTGGCAAAATTCCTTGGAAGCTATAGAAATAGGATTAACTGATATAGGATGGGTGGGAGCTTTATGGGAAACCTCTAAAATGCCTCTACAAAATGTAACTTACTATACCCCATTCGTCACAGATAATTTGCCATTGTTACTAGATATATTTAATGAGCTTCATCAAAATATTCCTTCTTTAAAAGAAGGCTGGGCATCTCAAAATCAGTTACTACTTGGAGCAAGTGGCGTAGATACCTATCACCTGATGACAACATTCCCAGTAAATACATTAGAGGATCTTGAGGGTAAAAAAATACTAGCTCCTGGACCCTCGGCAGCTTGGTTAGAAGGGACAAACGCCGTTGCAGTCAATGGCGGCTTATCAACTTATTATACTCAAATTAGTACAGGTGTTGCTGATGGAGTCTTGACTATACTAAGTGGTGCTTATCCATACAAGATTCATGAAGTTGCTCCTTTTATTACTTTAGTTGGTATTGGCGCTCAATTTAATGGAGGTCTTGCGATAAACAAGGATAAATGGGAATCGTTGCCACCAGAAGTAAAAAATATTTTCTATGAGATAGGTCTTGAATACAGCTCAGTCATGGGAGAAGTAGTTACAGATAGGTATAATTTTGCTTTAGATTCTCTAATTAAAGAAGGTGCAATAGTTAATACGCTTTCTGCTGAAGAAAAAAATAAGTGGGTATCATCACTGCCCAATATAGCTGGCAGGTGGGCTGATTCTGCAGAAAAACGAGGTTTTCCCGCTAGAGAAATTTTACAAACATATATGAATGCAGTCCGAGAAAGTGGAGAAACCCCCTTAAAAAATTGGGATAAACTAAATTAGCCTTAAATAACTATGTCTCTTATTAATAATATTTTTTCTAAAGCAATCTACTGGATGAACAATATTGGAGTTATGTGGGTATTCATACTCATGTTTTTTATTTGTTCTGATATCATAGGTAGAACTTTTTTTGGAAGTCCCGTACAAGCAATACCAGAAATTGTTTCTCTATCATTGGTAGGCTGTGTTTTTTTGCAATTAGCATCTGCCATTGAAAATAGTAAGCTCACTAAAGCAGATGTTGGTATTAACTTAATAAAGAAAAAAAAACCAGATTTTGCTAATTTTTTAAGTCTAGTATCATCATTCATTGGTTTTTTAGTTTTATTTTTTTTATCTATTGGCGTTTATCCAGACTTCATTAGATCAATCCAAACACTGGAGTTTTCAGGTATTGAAGGTATCTATACGATACCTTTATGGCCAATAAAATTTACTGTCTTATTAGGATCCGCTGTATCTGCTATTAGCTTCCTAAAACATATAGTTTTACTAGACCGGTCTTATCTAAACTGCCTTTCTTTAATATTTCTAGTATCTTTGTTCTTTGTTTTTTTCTATTTGATAATAAGTCCTCTTTCTTTAAGCGATAGAGCAATAGGTATATATTCAATTATTTCTGTACTAATTCTAATTTGCATTGGAACGCCAATATCAATCTCGCTTTTCTCTATTGGATTCCTTGGAATAGCAGCTCTTAAACAAAGCTTTCAAGTTGGAGTTGATTCTTTATCGCTAATAGCTCAAGGCACTATTTCAGAATATGTATTTGCAACTATTCCTTTATTTGTATTAATGGGGTTATTTGTTAGCGCCTCAGAAATTGGCAAAGATAGTTTTAATCTTGCGCATAAGGTTTTTGCTAGAATTAAGGGAGGCTTAGGAGTGGCTACTGTTGCTGCAAATGCTATTTTTGCTGCCATTACAGGCATATCTATCGCCTCAGCAGCAATATTTTCTAAAATTGCAGTTCCTGAAATGATTAAAAATGGTTATACAGGAAAATTTTCAGCTGGTCTTACAGCAGGCTCTTCGGTCTTAGGAATGTTAATTCCACCTAGCCTTTTGCTAATAATCTATGGAGTAATTGCTGAAGTATCTATTGGCTCGCTTTTTCTTGCTGCTATAATTCCAGGACTAATTCTAGCTATTAGCTTCTCAATAGGTGTGATAATCATGTCAAATCTATGGCCTGAATTTGTCGGTAATTTAGATAATGAAAAAGGCTTTAGACCCATATCTTTTGGTGAAGTTATTTCTTCATTTCTCCCGCTATTTATTCTCATACTTCTAGTATTAGGAGGTATTTATGGGGGTATATTTACACCAACAGAAGCAGGAGCTGCTGGATCATTGGCAGCAATGATATTAAGTCTGATTAAAAAGAAGCTAAGCATGTCAAAACTATGGGGTGTTATTCAAGAGACTGGGCAAATAACAGTAACAATATTATTCTTAATAATTAGTGCTAGTACTTTCAGTCGCATGCTTACTCTCAGCGGATTACCTGCAGATATGGGAATGTATATGAATAATCTTGGACTTGGTATGGCTGGTTTTTTATTCTGCTATCTTCTACTACTGATTCTCTTAGGAACAGTATTAGACTCAACTTCCATATTGTTAATTCTGTTACCCTTAGTGTTGCCTGTTGTAGCTGACTTAGGAGGTGATTTTATTTGGTTTGGAATTATTACAGTAATTGGGGTAGAAATAGGCTTAATGACTCCACCTTTAGGGCTTAGCGTCTATGTAATTAAATCTAGCCTAGAAAAAGAAAAAATATCTTTAGGGGAAATTTTCGTCGGTGCAGCTCCATTTGCATTAATTACGCTTCTTGTAACTATAATTTTGATGATTTTTCCTCAAATAAGTCTTAGTATTTTATGACGAGCTATTTCTCCCTTCAATCTCTTCACCTTGGCTACTATTCAATCTTAATGTCCTCCACCCTATTGATTTAGACCCATCTCTTGCAGGATTGCCTTCGACATATAAAATCATACCTGGTTTAATTTCATCGCCAACCCAGCCACGGTTTCTAATAAGAACATTTGGACCTGCGCCTTCTGTCATCCAAGTTTCTTTTTTTCCATCTTCTAAAGTTACTTCTAGGTAAACTCTAGAATGAGGATTCTGAAACCAAAACTCTGTGACAACCCCTACAATAGAGATCGTAGAAGAAGTATCAAAATGAGCTGCAAAAGAATGGTGAGCATAAGAAGCAGCTTGCAAAACTAGAGAGGAAAAAATCAATAAAATAAAATAAATTTTTTTCATTAGAGTTCCTTAATGTTTAGGCTTATCATTATTATAAGCTAAAAATGTCATATACTAAAAAACTTATATTATATTGGAGATCTAAGTAATGAAGATAAGAAGGATTATTACAGGTCACGACGATCAAGGGAAGGCTGTAATAGTGTCCGATCAGCCTGTTAAGAATATTATTAAACCAGAAAATAGACCTGGAGTTGAGATTCATAATATTTGGAAGAATGACTCTTCCCCTGCTAAGGTTTTTGGACCAGAAGAGACAACAGATTGCTCAATTGGGCTTCTGCCGCCAAAAAATGGCTCAATATTTAGAATTATTAACTTTCCCCCAGAAAAAGACTGGATAGATAATGTAGACCCTGAAAAAGCGAAAGAAGCATGGAAATCAATAGGGGCTGCTGGAGTGGGTGTCTCTGAAAATCCGCCACATCCACTAATGCATCGAACAGAAACTGTTGATTATGCTTTATGCCTTGAAGGTGAGATATATATGGTAATGGATGATTCTGAAATAATCGTTAAACAAGGTGATGTAGTAATCCAAAGAGGAACTAACCATGCTTGGAGTAATAGGTCAGAAAAAAACTGTAGAATAATGTTCGTATTAGTTGATGGAACATTTGAAGGGTAATTATTTTTAAGAATGGCACAACAATTATAATGGTAATAATTCTTAAATTTGAACATGAATGTATGCGCTAAAAAAACGAATTTATAGCTTGCATTTATCATAAATGTGAATAGAATCTTTTATAAATAAGCTAGGGAGCACTACTAAATGGATTTAATTCCAACATCGCCGCAGCATATACATATTTTGCTCAACCACTTTCCTTCAGTGGGCACTATTATTGCTATTGTTTTATTTTCTATTGCTCTCTTCTATAAAAATGACATCTTAAAAAGAGCATCTCTTTTTATTTTTGTAATTTTAGGTCTCCTATCAATACCTACTTATATTACAGGTGCTGCTACTAGATGGTCTATCCAGGGAAATCCTGGTATAAACCTTGACTTGATTATGGCTCATCAAGATGCTGCGCTTGCTGCCTTCATAGGGCTTGGCATTACAGGTCTTATTGCTTGGTTAGCGCTTTGGCAAGATAGACGCTTCTCGAAAGGAGCTCCTAACTATATTTTATATCTAACTCTAGGTTTCTCTATATATACTGTTTATGCAATGGCGATTGCTGGAAATATAGGTGGTCACATAAGTCGTCCTCAACTTGGTCACGCTGATGAAATACTAGCAAATCAAGGAGATAGTATTATTGAGTCAATCCAAGGCATGGTCAATAGCTTTATATGGGCATGGCCAGCAATGGAAGCAGTCCATTTTATAGGTATGGCTCTTATTTTTGGATCTCTAGGGCTCATTTCAGTAAGAGTGCTTGGCTACTCTAAATCCTTGCCTTTCGCGCCACTCCATAGGCTTCTTCCGCTTGGTGTTCTTGGTTTTGTTGTAAACATTATTACTGGAATGTTCTTCTTTATTGCTGACTCAGGTAGGTATGTTGCAATGGATGGTTTTCCTCCCAAAATAATAGCGATGATGATCGGTGGAATTACTATTATCTATCTAACAACGTTTGATGATGTTTGGGGCTTGAAAGAAGGAGAAGATGCGCCATTAAGAGCAAAACTAATGGCGGCCATCACTATACTATCATGGGGAGCAGTTATCGCATTCGGAAGATTGCTTCCATATTATGGAGATGGGGGTTAAAAAAATGGACAATCTATTAGTAAATACATTTATTTTTGTTATTGCCGTATTTTTAATTGTAGGTGTAGCTAGTTACTTTATTGACTCAAACGCTGATCAAAATGATGATAATTAATAATTATAGGAGAAACTAATGGGTTTCTTATCTTGGCTTGAATCACTAGCATACTCTCAATGGATAGTTTCCGGGCTTACAGGTTGGCCATTAATGCTATCAATCCATGCTGTTGGTTTAGCAATAATAGTTGGAACTGTTTTTGTTTTAAATCTCAGACTATTTGGTTTCTTTAAACCAATTCCCCTCACATCTGTTTCTGAATTGATGTCAATAGGATGGATCGGAATTGCAATGAATATTTTTTCTGGGGTTTCCTTATGGATGGCGCAAGCCACTTGGTATACGTTCCACTACCCTTTTGTTGTTAAGATAACCTTTATTTTTCTAGGCATATTTGTTTTACATTATGCTCAAAGAATTCTTAAGCGTGATTCTGATGAATGGGAATCTATTGGTGAAGTATCCGTTCTAGGAAAAAGACTTGCGATCTTATCTATGAGTTTTTGGACTATTGCTGTAGTGACCGGAAGACTAATAGCTTATATTTAATAATTACCTATTTATTTTTAATACAGTTATTTATCTTATTAAATAAATATATTAATCTATGCCTATTCTTTCTTAAATTTAATAAATTTTATACAGGGGTTTCTTATGGTTAAAGTATTAGTTGCAGGCTATGGTGTAATTGGTCAGAGGTTGGCTGACGGTGTGGAAAGACAAGATGATATGCAGTTGGTTGGTGTAGTTGATGCACAACCAACTCTTAGTCTTTTATCTCTTAAAGAAAAGGGGATGCCATATAAACTTTATGCTGCCTTTGATGAAGCAAAAGAAAGCCTGGAGGGATCAGGCTATGATGTTTCAGGAACTCTTGAAGAAATTCTTCCACAAGTAGATATAGTGCTAGATGCTACATCACCTGGAGTAGGAGCAAAGAATAAAGAACTATATAAAAAATACGGAAAAAAGGCAGTCTTTCAGGGCGGAGAAAAAAATGATATAGCAGATGTTTTTTTCCATGGTTATGCAAACTATGAAAAGGGTATTGATGAAGATTTTCTTAAGCTGACTTCTTGTAATACAACTGGCTTAATAAGGGCGGTTGACTGTCTTGATAGGGAAGTTGGTATAGAGCGAGTAGCAATTACTATTGTAAGAAGAGTAGCTGATCCAGGAGACTATCATAGAGGCTTAGTAAATGCTCTTCAAGTAGATAAGGCACCTAATCATCAAGCCGTAGACTTAATGAATATTATGCCCCATATAGATGCCACTGGTTTATTAGTTCATACACCAATTACTCATGGTCATTTTATTTCTGTCCTTGCTACTCCAAAAAAAGATACATCAATAGAGGAAATGAAATCAATGTTTATGTCGCATGACAGAATCAGGGTGGTTTCAATTGATCAAGGCTTTTTAGGAAATGCATCTATTTTTAGATACGCTCGGGATATGGGCTACTCAAGAGGTGATGTTTATGAAATTCCAGTTTGGGAAGATACATTTGTTAAATCTGGAAAAGATTTAATGTTTGGTATCCATATACCTCAAGAATCTGTAACTATACCAGAAACAATCGATGCAATTAGGGCAGCAACTGGTATGGAAAAAGATAGATTAAAAGCTGTTGAGAAAACAAATAAGAACCTTGGTCTTCCTTACTGGAAATAAATAAAAGCATTATTATGAAAAGTATTGATGATTATAATTATGAAGATAAAACCGTACTATTAAGAGTTGATATTAATTCGCCTATAGATCCAAAAAGTAAAAAAATTATTAATGAAAATAGGATAATTAAGAGCATACCTACAATAGAAAAACTTCTTAATCAAGGAGCAAAATTAGCTATTATTGCTCATCAGGGAGATACTCAAGACTATCAAAATTTGATATCGCTTGAAGAGCATGCTGATAAGTTATCCTTACTAATGGAAAGGAAAATTGGCTATATAGATGATGTAGCAGGACCAGCGGCTCAAGAAAAAATAAAAAGCTTAAAATCTGGCGAGTGTGTGCTACTTGGTAACTTACGATACCTATCAGAAGAAATCTCTACATTTGAGAATTTTGTTAAATTAAAGCCTAATGAGATGCTGGATACCTTCTTAGTTAGAGGCCTTTCTCCAGTAATTGACTTCTATGTAAATGATGCTTTTGCTGCAGCACATAGAAGCGCTCCTTCAATGGTCGCTTTTCAAGAAATTAAACCATCAGCAGCAGGATATTTATTATTCGATGAAGTTTCAGCTTTAGAAAAAATTACAAATTCACCTGAGCATCCTTGTGTTTTTATTCTAGGTGGTGCGAAAATTTCTGATGCATTTGGAATGATGAGTGAGGTTCTAGAAAATGGGACAGCTGATACTATTTTGTCCTGTGGAATAACTGGTGAAATAATGCTTATCGCTAGTGGATTTGATATAGGAGCTAAAAAAAGAAAATTCATCAACGATAAGGGATTAGATGAATTTATAGATAAAGCTAAGATTTTATTAGAAAACTATAGTAAAAAAATCCTACTTCCTTCAGATTTAGCCTATGAAGTTAATGGAAATCGTAAAGAATGCTCAATCAGTGATCTGCCAATCAATGAATTATTTTTTGATATTGGACCAAAAACAATCTCAAATTATACTAAGTCTATAAATAATGCAAAAACAATCTTCATGAATGGTCCTCCTGGTTTTTATGAAAATGAGCACTTTCAGGAAGGAAGTAGAAATATTCTTCAAATAGTTGAATCTGCTCCTGGGTACTCTGTGATTGGTGGAGGAGATACCGTTACAGCTGCTACAAAGTACACCCAACTTAAAAACTTTGATTATGTTTGTACAGCAGGTGGCGCCATGGTTAGGTATCTATCTGGTGTTAAATTGCCTTTATTAGTGGCTATGGAAAATAACTAATTAAGAATATAACAATATGGCTATTACCTATAAATGTAACTCTAAATTACCTAATATAAAAAATATTAATTCTTCATCTATTGATAAACATCTAGCAATTGATATTCATTGCCATATCTACTTTCCCAAGGCGGCAGAGCTTGTTTCAGAAGCATTTGATTTAAATTCAGACTTTCTATATAAGTTTTCAAATGAAGAAACTAGAAATGTTAATATAAAACAAGAAGATACAATTAATACCCTAATAACTTCAATCGAAGCAAGATTATCAGAAATGGATAAAATGAATATAGACATTCAAGCGCTATCTATCGCCCCTATCCAGTACTATTATGCTCTAGATCCAGATCTAACATATGCATCCTCTCAATTAATTAATAATAGTATTATGGAAATTACTAATAAATATCCTGAAAGATTTGTTGGGCTAGCTACTATTCCTATGCAGGAACCAGCTCTTGCAGTTAAAGAGCTAAGAAGAGCAGTAAATGAGCTGGGAATGAAAGGAGTTGAAATATGTACAAGTGTTAATGGTACTGATTTATCAGATGAGAAATATAACATATTTTTTTCTGAAGCAGAAAAATTAGGAATTTTAATTTTTATGCATCCGAGTGGGTTTTCTAATGGTGACAGATTGAGTGATCATTACTTCTCAAATGTTATAGGCAACCCTCTTGATTCAACCATTGCTATTAGTCATTTAATATTTGGGGGTGTCTTAGATAAATACCCTAAGCTGAAAATATGTGTTGCCCATGGCGGTGGTTACCTACCCTCTTACTCTGGAAGAATTGATCATGCTCATAACGCAAGATCTGATTGCAGGAGGTGCATTGAGAAAGAGCCAACTACATATCTAAAAAAACTCTACTTCGATACTGTTGTATTTACAAAACATCAGCTTGAATATTTAATTAGCTTGTATGGAAGCGACCATCTATTGTTAGGAACAGACTATCCATATGATATGGGTATGTATACTCCTGTTGATTTTATTAACTCTATAGAGTCATTATCTAACGAAGAAAAAAAGATGATCATAGGTGGCAATGCTGCAGAACTATTAAATTTATTTTAGGTAGCTATTAATATATTCAATTACAGAACTTATTGCTCTTTCCTGGATATCATCTGGAATATAATTCCCTTCATTATTTCTTTGTAAAAAAATAAAACCATGATTTTCATGATCATAAGATGACCATTTAACATCTTTCCCAGATTCTTCTAATAACTCATAGTTTAATCTAAAGACATCTTGATTATGATCTCGATCTCGCCCAATTACATAAATAGGTGTATTAATTGTTGAAATTCTCTTTTTAGCTAACTCAATATCTATAGATTTTCTGAGTGAATCAACTGCATCTTTTTGCATAGCTAATGTATTTTCCTCTGACATCGTCTCAGGCTCAGGAACTGATGAATCAACCTCGTTATCATCAGGAGTAGGTAAAGTAGCTATAAAATCCATCGAAGCTGGCTCTGTTGCAACACCAACTGCTAATCCATCATATTCTGAAGCTACCTTCATCAACATTTCGCTTCCATGACTAACTCCTAGCCAACCTACTTTATCGGGGTCTACAATTGGTAATGATTTTACATAGTTCAAAATAGAAATTGCATCCTCATATTCTAAAGGTCCCCGCGTATATCTTTGTCTTCCCTGAAATTCTCTTACATCGAGATCTATATCACCATAAAGCGTATCTACTTCGGCTCTATATCGCATCCATACAACGGCATATCCTTCATCCAAAAACTTTTCTAAAGTTCCACTACCGTAATTGGTCCAATCCCTAATCCACTGGATGCCTAAACCACCATTCATATGAGCAAAAACTATTGTCGGAAATGGTCCATCTCCAGGTGGCTTCCTAACGCCAACAGGTGCATAAACTCCATCTAATAACTCAACAAAATGAATCTCGTTATCTATAGATGAGCCTAAAACTTGTTCAGTAAAACTATCTATCTTACTACTAGCTTCTTCTGGAACAAAAAGCCACATTGGATCAACACTCTTATTATCGTTATCATTAGTCTGAGCCATATTTAAACTGCTCCAAAAAAGAAATAAAAAAATGAGAGGTAATGTTTTCATATTACTCTACTTACTTGGAATAATAGGAAGCTGTACATAAGAAGGATATTCGCCACCTATATAAATAGAATTATTTTCTAAATTATATGCTGCAAAATAATGATCTCCATCATGAGCATTAATATCAAGCCTAATTCTTTGTCCCTTTTGAAAAACCATGCTTGTTGCAACAATTTCAACTTCAATCGGCACAACCTCTCCTGGTATGAGTTTTTGCTCTTCATCATGAGCATGGTATGGTCGATAATGAGTTGATAGATCAGGATCAAGCTTTCTGTGAGAAACTTGCAAGATGCCTCTAGATGCTATCTCAGCACTTCCATCTGGCGACATATTCATCAGATATGCAAATATATCCATATCATCCGTTTCTGAAGAAACCCACATTTGAACTTTTATATGGCCTGTAACTTCAACATCTTCAGTTAGTGGCTCAGTAACAAAAGATAGAGTAGGAAGGTCTCTTAAGCCCCTTCTATAAGCTTCAGGGCCTGATGCATATGTTAATTCCGACATATCAGCTGGTGGAGTATTAGATAGCTTTACATCATAAATTGAGTCATCCACGGCATTAGCTTCCTCTGCTGTTAAATAGTATTTAGTGTAGTTAGTTCTTGCTAATGGCCATTCATTTTCAAATCGCCATTCGCAATTACTGATACTTGTTCTTATGCATAATTTAACAGGAGGTTCATCCATGATTCCTGTATCTATATCTTTGAGCCAGTAATCATACCAGCGCAACATATCATGTTTACCACGATCTGAATAATAATCATCCACATGACCACCTATATGAACTTCTAAACGCTTATTTTGCGAAGCTGAACGAGAATACCCTTCTATGTTTCCACGTAAATGATGCGTCCAGCCATTCCAATTACCAGCGCTAAATAAAGGAACTTCAATTTTGTCAAATTGTGCTCTTGATCTAACTTCATCCCAATAAGGGCCATCTAAATGATGAACCATAAAATCCCAAATAAGAGGGTCATTGAATGCTCCGGTATTATGCGATCTTTGATTTTCTAATAACTGTTTACCCATAGTATCTAACCACCATCTACCATAAAAAGATTGATTAAATACTCCACCATGAAAAATAGAATCTCTATATAAATCAGTCCAGCCTTCCCATGGAACTATAGTTGTCAACGATGGGGGCTGAAGGCTAGCAACATTCCATTGCGTTATAGCATAATAAGAAACACCAGATAATCCGACTTTACCATTACTCCAATCCTGAACTGCAGACCACTCTATTGCATCATAAAGATCTCTAGTTTCCTGCATTGACCATATCTTTGTTATTCCAGGTGTAGTACCAGTACCTCTTGTATCGATAAAAACCAAAACATACCCTCTAGCAGTCCACCAATCAGGTTCTGGTCTCTCAACATGGGTAAATGGCGGCACATGAGGCAATATTCTGTCTAATTCTTTTTGATAAGCACTTATATTCATCAGTACTGGAAACTTTGCATCACTTGGAGCATCAGGTCTATAGACATCAGCATTTAATATCATGCCATCTCTAACTTTAATTTTTACATTCTTCTCAAAAATAACATCATATTTAGGTTGAGAAAGTTCTTGAGAAATAACAACTTGTGATAGAAATAAAGAGAATACAAGAAAAAAAATAAAGTTAAAAGCAAAGAGGTTAAAAAGTCTTTTTATAAACATTGAGCTAGCTCCCCACAAATAAATATAATTGATTACATATATTAAAACAAAAAAAACGGCACCTCAATTATATTAGAGGTGCCGTCTTGTCCTGAGGCTAATTTAAATAAATAGCCTAACTAAAATTATCCACCAAAATCAGCAGTAAATTCTAGTCCCCAGTAAGCTGGACGCTCGTGACGATAACGATAAACACCACGAGA
>CEUA01052146.1_pt1 | contig 24311 bp, 22 predicted proteins | sample 361541 | NCBI WGS metagenome assembly CEUA01 (sample SAMEA2623079, study PRJEB7988) | marine metagenome | isolation source: saline water (ENVO:00002010), including
TGATGCAAGTTTTTCATTTTTATCAATTACGTGTTGTTCGATATGACCACTGTCAAGAAGTAGTCTTCCTACAGTAGTTGATTTTCCGTGGTCAACGTGTCCTACAAACACGATATTTAAGTGATCTTTTTTCTTATCTTCCCATTGTGAGCCCATTATATACACCTCTAATGTAATCTCGCCGACTAATGGGGTGTATATGAATCGTTCCCCAATATGAAAATTTAAGATATCTTAGCAGTATAACATAATTACATTCGAAGTATATTATCGGTATTGTAATTCAATAACCAAATGTTTAACATCTGTATTATGTGTTTTCTCGTTTTTTACATCGATTGTCCAAGTACCTGGTTCAAATGAACGGACTGTTGAACCTCCTATTTGAACCCAAACACAATAGTCATCACCGCTACAATCTCCAGCATCTCTATTTTCATTCCCAAGTGAAGTTGTGTTTGTTACAGATTCATCTGTTTCATTTTTCAAATACATATCCAATTTATTATCATCGTCTCCTATAGACCCAATTGGCTGATCGTCATCTTTCTGAGGGTAAGTTAATTTTGCTCTATAATATCTTATCTTATCTTTAGGATCTTCATAGTTTAATGGGAAAGACCATGTTAATTCACAAGGATAGTCTTCATCGACGCATGCCGCATTTTCACTTTGGGGATTATTGGCAACTCTTCCTAATACGAAATCATTCCAAACCCCTCTGTAGTTAACATACACCATCGAATCATCAGATGAAATAAATCCATTATTGTCTTCAACTGTTAATCCGACTTCATATGCACCAGAAGCGACATCTTTCCATTCATATATTTCACCTGTAGCATCAACATCATTTTCAGTATCTCCATCTCCATCGGAATCTGAATGTAAATCTAAGTCCCATTTGTAACTAACTAGGTATTCTTCAGCGTAACAATCCGAATCCTCGGGATCGCATCCAGCCCATGAAGAGGAGCCATCTAAAGTGACAGTAATAGAAACCTCTATGTCTCTATTTTCAATGTCATTATCATCTTCACAAACCCAATATAAAATTCCTTTAACAGAGTTTGCAGGTTCTTCGCCTTCACAATCTTCCTGTTTTTCTTGATATATCTCAGCTTTGGGTTCTCTAGCATCAGAGTTTACTACACTAACAGTCTTAGTGACTGTGGTTTCATGAGTCCCATCAGAAACTCGTAACTTAACCAAATATTCTCCCTTGGCATTGTAGGTATGACTAGTAGTTAGTCCTTGGCCAGTATTACCATCGCCAAATTCCCAATTGAAAGTAAGACTATCTCCATCAACGTCAGAAGTTCCTACAGCACTAAATGTTACAGATTGTTCAGCTTTTAATGTTCCAGAGGGATCTATGGACATATTTACAGTTGGAGGTGCATTATCATCAAAGAAATCTGTACAACCAGAGAAAATTGGAGCGATTAATAACAATATAAGCAGGGACGCTAGAGGTCGGACGTGCTTCATCATGTGGTCTCCGACCATTCAACAAAAATTAACCCAACGCCCAGATGTACTGTGAAAAATACATTATTAGAAATCAAATAATGATTTTTGTCGGGAGCCAGAGAGGAGTTCTTTTTCACTCCAGTTGAAAGCCTCAGTAATACGTCCAAGTGCTTTTGCTAATCTTTTTGCATAATATTCTGAATCATAATCCGGAGGGGCTGTGCCTAATTCATCAACCAACCAAGGCTCCACTTTCATTGGACTCGACGAAGCATCCGTTACTATATATCCTACTTTCATACCTGGAGTGAAACTTAATCCAAGTTTTATTCTGTCTTTAGCCGCACGAACATATGGTAGATTTTCATTAGAATACATGTCAAAAGACCACCGATTATTTTTACTATCCCACCTCCCCTTACAAGATCTACTTATTACAAGTTTTGATGCAGGAATTTTCTTACTCTTTACATCGTCTATTGCAGTTTTTGTCATTTCAACAGAACTCCATGATTGGTTATCAAGTATCAATTCAAACATTTCTGTCATTGTTTCTCTCAATAATTCAAATGAATCGGTACGTCTTACCTCATATCCTCTGATAAGTAATTCTTCACGCGGCCAAACAACTCTTCCAACATATCTTTTCTTTGCACCATGACTAAAAAAAGCAGATAATGCAGTTTCAAACTCTAACTCTGCACCTTCTTTACTAAATCTAAAAGCTAATGCCTCTCCAAAGTTAAGGGTTTTTTCTTTTGCTCCTCTCCATAAATCCATACTTAATCCATTGGATTGTGGTTTACTAGTAGGAGCCTCATTATCTACAGGTGCTTGTACAAAAATAGAATCCGTATCGGAATAGACAACAGGTTTGCCTTCATCATCTAATTGTCTTATTATTTCCTTGATGTTGTGTCTAGCCCACTCGGTTATACTAGCACCTAACTTTGGATCAGTAAAGCGATAAAAACTAGAAGCAAATACACCATAGAAAGAATTCATTAAAATCTTAACGGCGTATTGAAGTTGGTCATGTAGAAATGCTTGTTCTTCATTGCCTTCTTCATTAGCTTTTTTGAAAGCCTCTTTATGAATATCTCGACTATGCATTAGATGTTCTAACAATTGTGGAACTAATCCTTTCCGAACATTACTTGAAATATACCTAGTTTGCGTTTTTGGAGAAACATTATCTGTCTCTGAGGTATCCTTTTCATTTCTTACTAAAGTTGTGGAACAAATATTCTTTGATATCATTATTGAGGGGTACATTGATTTAAAATCTAATACAGCTATCCATGGCCTCATTCCTGCTTCTACTTCATGTACATAACCTCCAGCGATTTGATCTCTTCTCCTTGGACCAGATTTGGTCATTGGAATTGCGATACCGGATTTGTCTGCTAATCTAATAACCAGAGAATCTATCCACCAACTGGTAGTTGCAGTTGCCGCAATATCTACTGTTGTCATAGAAACAGATGCTAGTGCTTCTTTACGACCTATTGATTGAAGTTTATTTAGAATATCAATAGGTATGATTGTATCTCTAACACAATATTCCAATACTTCTTCTGGTCGCTCATCCCATTCACGGTCCATCTGACTAGAATCTATATCCAATTTGTGCATTTCATCATCATCTGGCCATAATAGTTGAGAAACATATCTTAGTGATTCTCTCTGGGGCCTAAGTGTTTGACGTGCTTGCCACCAAGCATCAAGTGGTATGCGCCCAGGAATCCTCCAGACCCTATTCTGCCTTCTTTCAGGCAGTAGTCTTTTAGTCTCATTTTCAACAAATGGGACTCTCCCCCATCCATTTAATTCTGATAATTTCATTTTTTGTTTACCATATATTGCTTCAGAACGTTCCTTCATTCTTGGTAAATCAAAATTATCTATATTATATCCTGTAATAATATCTGGATCTTCAAGTCTAATAAGATTGGTAAGACCTTCCATAATTTTCTTTTCATCACCTGTAAATGTATGTTCTGATCTACCGTTATTTCTTTCGATAACTGCTGCAGCACATAGAATTTTATTATTTTTAATACTAGTTTCCAAATCAAAAGAAAAGGTAACAAAAGGAGTAGGGAATGGTAATGCTCTTTTCAAGGAATCATAATTGCATGAAATTATCATATCAACGGGATAAACTCCTGCTCCTCCAACTTTGTTGATATTTACTTCTGCTATCTTACGGTCAGTATTGTTGGTATTTTTTATTTCATCTGGTGACCTTTCTCCAGCCCATAAAACACTTCCTTTGACCATTATATGTGGTCCAAGGTCGCAATCAAGTAACAAACGTTGAGCGAAATTAATGTCAGCACTAGTAACTCCCCAACCTAATTTCTTCAGTTTTTCTCGTAATTTAGGCACAGACCATGTTTCACATACAAAAATTCTCCAAAAATTCTTCATCTCTCCTTCAAATAATTTTTCTCCGACAAATTCTAATGGACCATCTACTTCTTTCATTTCTTCAACTATATCTAGTGAAAGAGTTGGTTCAGGAGAATCTAGATGAGACTTTGGATCAAATATTTCTAAATAAGGCCGTAATCCATTAACTAAAACCAAGACTGAATGGCCATTTTTAGCCCTACACCACAATTCAATAACTGTTTTTGGTAGGTTGTCATGTTGCCAACTACGATTATCTCCAGAGATAATGCACATCTCTCCTTCCCACATCATATCTACGCTTCATCGAAGGGAGTAGACAAGGTGTATTAAATGTAAATGATACAGGTAAGAGTTGATATTGAGAGATATTGATAGGAATTATTGAAAGGTTACTCCTTTCCGTGATGTATAATTGGAGTAGGCTAGTACATGGGAAATGATAAAACAGACATTGATTGGGAAAACATGACTTTTAGTTTTAGAGAAACTGATAAAATGTATATCTCAACATGTAAAAAGGATGGTGAATGGTCAAAAGGTAGAATTCAAGACTTTCAGAATTTGAATATATCACCTGCCGCTGGAGTTTTGAATTATGGACAGGGCCTATTTGAAGGGATGAAAGCATACAGAACTGTTGATGGTAGTGTAGTATTATTTCGTCCTAAAGAAAACGCAAAAAGAATGCAAAGGGGCGCTCGAAGATTGGGTATGCCAGAAGTTCCCGAAGATATGTTTCTTGATGCAGTTATAAAAACAGTTAAAGAAAATTCAAGATGGATACCTCCTATAGGAAAAGGTACACTTTATATTCGACCACTTCTCATGGGAAGTGGAGCTATTTTAGGAGTTGCTCCTGCTCCTGAATATACGTTTTTAGTGTATGTTTCCCCAGTTGGTCCATATTTCAAAGGAGGTTTGGAGCCTACTTCATTGAAAATTTCTAAAGAGCATCATAGGGCTGCACCAGGAGGTTCGGGAGGAGTGAAAGCAATTGGCAATTATGCACCAGGTATGGTTCCTTCGAAAAATGCAAAAGGTGAAGGGTTTGCAGAAATAATCTATCTTGATGCGGTGAATAATAAATACATAGAAGAAGTAGGGGCTGCTAACTTTTTTTGTATTAAAGATGAAATAATTTCAACACCGGAATTAACTGGAACTATTCTAGGAGGAATAACACGATTATCAATCATAGAAATAGCTAGATCAAAAGGTTATGAAGTTAGAGAAGAGAAGATAGATGTGGAATATGCACTTGAGGCAGATGAGTGTTTCTGTGCAGGGACTGCAGCGGTTGTTTCTTCAATTGGCTCCATAAAACATGGAGATAGAGTTGTGGAATATTGTAATGGAGGAGTTGGTAGCATAACAAGAGAGATTTATGATTCATTAGTTGCAATCCAAGAAAAAAGGTCTCCCGATACATTTGACTGGTTGATAGAATTGGATATTTAACGTCCAAATTTGCTTCTACGATTAGAAGATTTTGATTTATTCTTGAATGACTTACGTTGTGATAATTTTTGTCTTGATCCAGTGTTTTTATTGTTGTTGCTTTGTTTTTGATCTGATTTTGCTTCATTAAAATTCTTTCTAAGTCTCAATCCTATGGATTGTAATACTCCTTCTTTACTTTCAGCTCTTGTTGCTTGTAAAGCATCTTTAGTCTGTAAAATTAACATTCCTTCCTTTGAATACGGTCTTGAAGGATGAGATACATTTTCTTCTCTCTTCATTTTACTTATTCCTGCATCCCTGCTTGCCCATACTATTCCTTCCAGAGATGGGTTTGGAATACTGGCTTCTTTCGGAACTCTTCTACCTTCTGATCTAGATAATTTGGAATCAAAATAACGAGTCCAGATTTTCATTTTTGTTGGGTCGCGAGTCATTCTACTAAGCACATCCAATGGGTGCATAAATTTGAGTTCTTCGTGAATTCTATTCTTCAAGAAGAATACCACTAACTACTCCATGCATTCCAGGGCGACTGGTTACTCTTACTTGTCCAATATCGGTTTCAACTATTGCACCCTTAGTTACAATATTACGTCTAACGTAGTTTGTATCAGCATCATTTCTAATTACATTTGTAATCTGAGCACGTACTGTTTTGCCTTCTTTAGGCTTACTTACATTAATATTTTTTATAGAAAGAACCCTTACTGTCTGAGAGCCTGCAGTTTTTCTGTATAATTTTCGAGCATCTTTATCTCCTACAAAAGCGAATTGATTTTCACTTGAAATCTCTGTTTTACGCTTGCCTCGGTAACGACTGGGGCGCTTTAATCGACCCCCACTTGGTTTACGACGAGATATGCCATGCCACTTTGCCATCCCTCCGCCGACCGTCCCCCCTTATTTCAAAGGATTGGCAAAAGGCATATTTTGATAATAAAGATAAGATATGTTATTTTGTAGTATTTGGACGGCGTAGTGTGAGTGAGAAGAAGTTGCGGCGTCGAACTCCTGTAAGATATAAACAGGTGAAAACTATAATCGATGAAATATCAATAATGATTGGAAGTAACTTTGATATTTCTGACAGATTTTTAGAAAAGGCGAATTTTGATGATAAAGATATATTATTAGTAGATAGGAAAATATTAGCATTTCAAGTAAAAACAAAAAATAGCAAATCATGGTTTCCTACAATTAGAGGAGTTTTGTACTGGATGCCTGAAATTAAATGGGCTGCAGTAGATCATGGTGCAATACCATTTTTACTGAATGGGGCAGATTGCATGGGTGCAGGCATCCACCTTGCAGACAATTCAATAAAATCTGGAGATTTGATGTGGATTAAAGATAAAGAACATGGTAAACCACTTGCCATTGGAATTGCGATAGTGGATGGTGATCAAATGATAGAAATGAAAAATGGTAAAGCTGTAAAAACAATACATTGGATTGGCGATGAATTGTGGGAATTAGAAACCTGAGTCAATAGTATAATGTGTTTTATGGGGGTACGAATTAATATGCGCTGGCTTATGGTATCTAGTATTTTACTGATTTTCTTATCTAGTGTGTCCGGTGCAGGAGGAGTAAATGAACAAATGAGTCTTGAAGGAACTAGTATAGTATCTATGGATTATGACGATTATGTCCATGCATCAAAAACTTTTGAAATTGAAATAGTATTGGATTCTCAAGCATCTGAAAATGGAACAAAAGTAATTTGGGTAACACAAATTTGCATAAACAGTGGAGTTTGTTATCCTCCAGAAAACAACGAGGAATGGATTTCAGAAGATGGTGGGAAATTAATTGGCTCTATAGATGTAGATGATGATGCAAGCTATGTCAATTGGCGTGTTAAAATGAATTGGAGTGATGGCGGTGAGGAAAATTTTCCAGAAAGTGGTTTTGGGTGGAAAGTTTGGTCCAATTGTTGGTTTGATGGTGAAAAATGGGGAGGCATGGATGATGAATGTAATTCTGAGAAAGATGAGCACGGAGGTAGTCTATATTTACACTTAGCATCCTTTGTCTCAGTAATCTTGGTCTTAGTTATGGTTTTACTCAGGAAAAATAATAGCCAAAGAAAATAGAAAATTATTCTTTATTTGAGGGTGCTAGGAACACTAAAAAAACTCCGGAAGTAACTATTAAAATACCTCCAATAAGATTTGTTGTGGTTAGATTTTCATCAAAAATGATGTACCCATAAAATGTTGCTATAATAACAGTAAGATAAGAAAATGCACTAACCCACGCTGCATTGGCTTTATGATAAGCCATTGTTATTCCAACTTGGCCTCCTCCTGCACCAATTCCAATTCCTATTAATGCCGCCATAGTTTCTAAACTAAGTGAAAAGATATCGGGTGCTGCTTGAACAATACTGCCCAATATAGAAAAGGTAGCAAACCAAAAAACTACTGAAGAAGGTGAGTCGGTATGACGTAGTTTTCTAACATAAATATATGCAAGAGCAGCAAAAAAACCAGAACCAAGAGCAAGTAAAGCATCTGTTTCTAAATTTCCCGTACTGGGTGAAATAACAAGTATTATTCCAAAGAAGGATGTAAGCAATAGTATTAACACCGACTTAGAAACCTGTTCTTTGATTATTCTACCCGATAATAAGGCAACAAAAAGTGGTGCAGTATATTGTAAAGTAACTGCTTGACCGATAGGTATTCTAGATAATGCTGAGAAATATAATATCATTGCAATTAATCCAACTAAACATCTTAAAAACATAGTTTTAGAATCATTTGGTGTCAAATTTATGGAATTAACTTTTGCATATAATGCAACAATTATGGCAATCACAGAAGATCTCATCAGAATTATCATCCAAACATCTGCATCTACAGATGTCCATTTAACAAGAGCGTTCATAGTACCAAAACAAATACTACCAAATATCATCCAAAGTATAGCAATTCTCGGAGAGTCAGTGGGAGTTTGTTTATCCTTAACTGTGATAAAACTTGTAATATCTGGTCCATCTTTTGCGAGATTTGTCATAGAACCTAAACCTCTTCCCAATCCACTTTTCTTCATCTAAACTAAACTCCAGCGACGGGATAAAACTGATGCAATGTCTTGATAATCTTGACCGCCGGCACTTTGGGGATCGTACAAATGAATTGGAATTCCATGGCTTGGTGCCTCAGCTAATTTGATATTTCTTCTAACAGCAGGTTTAACTATCAATTCAGGAAAATAATCTATAATCTCATTTGCAACTTGCTGATTCAAGGTTGTCGAAGAATGCATTGTCAGAAGAACGCCATCAACACCAAGTCTAGGATTCAATAAATTTCTCACTTCTCTTACAGTACCAGACAATAAAGCAAGACCTTCTAAAGCGAAGTATTCAGTTTGTACAGGAATTATTAATCCATCACTAGCCACCAATGCATTTATTGTAACTAATCCTAATGATGGAGGAGTATCGATAAGAATAATATCATAATGGGGTAATAACGGCTCTAAAGCCTCAGTCAAACGTTTCTCTCTACCCAACTGCCTAAGCATTTCTTGTTCCAAACCAATTAAATTCTTATCACCGACGATTAAATGTAGTTTATCGACAGCTGTAGCATGTCGAGCACTAATTGCAGATTCAGGATTGAGAATTAAGTCTCTAGTTGTTTCACGAACCTTACTTTTATCAACACCGAGACCGGTTGCACAATTTCCTTGTGAATCAGAATCTATTACCAAAATATTATGGCCACGTAAAGCCAATTGGGCTGCGATATTAATGACCGTTGTCGTCTTTCCAACTCCTCCTTTCTGATTTATTACCGTAACCACTCTTGCTCTTCCCTTAGGGGTAGTTAATGATTTAGGTAATTCTACTGCACCATATTTTTTTGATGTGTGTACTTTTTCAAAGGAATCCAAAACTGGGATATCAATATCTTCTTCTGTTTCTATAAACTCAACATCCACAATAAGTGGTGCTGTATCAACATCAGGAAGAGGAATCTTATCCTTAAGTTTAGTCACGACACAGACGGAGATTGTTAAGCAGTTGAATATGCCGGATGAAATGAGAAAAATTATATTAAATTAAGAGAGTTGTATGAATGCCATTAATTCTCTAGATGGTACCAAGCCAACATCTCACCAGTTTCACCATTCATAAGGAAATAATTTGAATGATTTTTTCCAGCCTCTTCCCAATTCTTTGAGCCTATTATGGATACTTGGCCTTCGCCTAAATTAACTGGTATACTACTTAGTAATTCATTATCATCAGAAACTGAAAGTCTGTAGCCTATTTTGATACCGGAATCCCATGAATTCTGGTTAGAAGAAATTAGTGGATATAGGTCAGGGTATCTGTCAGAATTCAATATTCTTTGCTCCAATAAATCCATAGTTGGCGTATCTGGGATTGCAGCCCTATTCCAAATTATTTCTCCATTGGCGTTATTATCACTACTTGTTATTTTGCAATCTGAAGTGCTATTGCCACTTAGTGTTAGCCAACCTGAATTATCATCTGGATCAACCCATGAAATATTCCACTGCGGATCGCTAGAATCATCAGGATGTTCCCAATATGATTGCCATAAATATCCCCCATCAATAATCGCAATTGCAGCATCTGAAGAAGAATGGCTATTCTTTAAACACTCTTTTGCGGTCTCCAAATTGAAATTACGAAGATTGGATTCGTCCCACATAGAATCTGCCCATTTTCTCTCATCAGAAGTTCTTGGCTGATCATCTCCTGTTTCTGGTTTTAGATATTCTTTGCCCCAATCAATCGGAGTACTCCCTAGGGAAGTGCTAGTTTCTCCCATTACCAATCTTATAGTAAATCGGCCATCTGGTAATATTGTTTCTGCTGCAGAACTTAATAAGAAATTACAGTCAGAAGCCGAGGAATCTTTGTCAATTAAAATATCTACTTCTTGACTAACAGGCCAAGGATTATTTGCTTTAACTTCTATTTGTATATTAGCATGCCCGATACATTGACCAATTTGTGTATGATGAATGGTAATTGGATAAACAAGGCCATGATTTTTACTATTTATTTCTGCGCCAACAGTCCATTCCCAATCAGAATTCCAGTCTTGATCATTTTTAGAAGTGGTTCCTTCTGAAAGTGATCTATCTCCAAAGAATGAATGTAATTCAATCGGCTTGAGTGGGAATGTGAGAATTGGGATAAGGATATCTAGATCGCCCAATCCCTCTAATCCATAGGTGACTATTTGTAAATTTGTTACTTCATTTTCTATATCGGTAAATACTATTTCTGTATTAGTTCTTTTTAGATCTTTATTCTCTAATTCTGTCCAAGAAATTGAAGTCATATCAAGAATGTTATTTGCCATAGACCAACCAAGATTGCCACAATCATCAGTATCTCTCCAGGTTTTACCCTCAAAATCTACAACTAAATCATGTTCTGTTCTTTTCTCAGCAGTATAAAATCCCGAACGACCGAGACTATCTGTAGATATTTTCTCATCTTTTGAAACTGAAACTGTTCCTTCTCCGGCCATATTAATCTCTAATTCACCACAAGCATCATCCAATATTCCTCCTGAAGAATCACGAAATATCTGGACCATATCATCTCCGATTATAGAAATTCTTGCTTCATCTACATTAAAATCCATTTCATCACCATAATTTAGAGGCTTTGCAGAAAATGTATTATCGTTATTTAATACGAAAAAGACTGTTGCGCCTAATAACATTATTATCGCAAAAATTGCACCTGCAGCTCTAGCATTAAAATTAATATCTCTGAATGAAGGTAAAGTAATTACCATAGATGCTGAATCATCTTTGGTATCTTTTTCTGGAGTTTTATGTATTTTGGTCTGAGTATTTTCCTCTACAAATATTTCTGCTTCAAGTATGTCGTTTTCTTCTTCATTATCTAATAAATCTAAAGTGGGTTTAGTTTGTTGAATAGTATCAGTTTTAGTGTTAGTTTTGTTGGCAATTAATTTATCCACTGCATCGCCAATATTATTTTCTTTTACAATATCTTCATCTTCCTCTAAGAGTAATACTTGTTCAATTTCTGCTTCTTCTTCAATTTCATCTACACCCTTCGATTCTAATATTCTTTCAATTAGTACAGATTTATTTCCAGAGACCATTAAATGGTGTTTTTTACATAACTCCCTAAGTTCTACAACTGTCATTGCAGAGAGTGTTTCTTCATCAAATGAATTCTGGTCATCTTTGGGCATTCTTATACTTGAGTCGTGAGTGCTGTTTTTCAATCTCTTTGTTTAAAGATGGTATTAAAGTACTACTAAGGGGGTTAAAATAATATTTCGAGCAAAGAACTCAAGAAGGGGTTTTCGGTGGGAAAACTATGAAGCCCCGACTGGTAATACTATCAAGAGGGCCAGAATTATACAGTACAAAGAGATTGTATGAAGAAGCAGAGAAATGTGGATGGGATGTCAAAATATTAGATCCTTTATCTTTAACAATTGTTGTTGATAGAGATGGAGGAAAAATTTTCAATCGAGGATGGCCTGTTGAATGTGAAGCTGTGATACCAAGAATTGGCTATTCAATAACTCGGAGAGGGGTTGCTATAGTCAGACAATTTGAGAGAAAAGGCACTATAGTTTTGAATAAAAGTAAAGGGATTACTCAAAGTAGAGATAAATTGCTAGCTTGTCAATTAATGTCAGATAGTAATATCCCAGTTCCTGTAACCGCTCATGTCGGGTCTTGGAAAGATACTGCAAGAGCAGTGAGTAGGGTAGGAGGTACTCCTTGTGTGATTAAATCAACAGAAGGAACCCATGGATATGGAGTATTTTTAGCTAAATCCGAGCAACAAGCGAGGCAACTTGTATATCAGATGTTAGAAAGGAATATGCGTCCTTTGGTACAAGAATACATCAAAGAGTCACATGGTCAAGATATTCGAGTGTTAGTTGTTGGTGGAAAGGTAGTAGCAGCTATGAAAAGGAAGGCTAATGGATCAGAATTTCGATCTAATTTTCATTTAGGAGGTTCTGTACAGAAAGTAGAGATTGATGAAGAGGAGGAGAGAATTGCTTGTCTTGCTGCATCAGCAATGGGACTTGATTTAGCAGGTGTGGATATGTTGTTATCAAGTAGAGGTCCGTTAATTTTAGAAGTAAATTCAAGTCCTGGTTTAGAAGGAATAGAGAGTTCAACAGGAGTAAATATTGCAGGAGAAGTTACAAAATATCTTGATTCAATATATCAAGATATTACTGCTGAAGAAGATACTAGGAATATAGAAGCAATAAATAAAACAAAACATGAAACTGATGTATACTAATTATATTTCTCTGGGTTAAAAAAAACAGTCATTAAATGATGATAGAGATACTAGTATCTAGAGAAGCATTCAATACAACATACGTCTCCTGAACATTGTTCGTTAGAACAGGGATGCATACGTCGTTTACGACGGGAGGCGATAACATGAGGGAGCATGATGCTATATTTTCCAAGGGGATGGATGTGAATCTCTTATCAGAAGATAGAGGAATTCTTGGGATAAAATCTACTTTACCTCCCCGTATGGCGCGTATATCTGAATTACCTTGGTTTGAATGTTGGTTACAACAATTAAGGACAGAAAAAAAGAGTGAACATACGATTAGATCGTATATGGTCTCAATAAAAACTTTCACGACTACAAAATTGCCAAATGAACCTAGTAGAGATTGGGGGCAATTACAAAATATAACTGTAATAAAATTTCATATCTTCTGTAATCCGAATAATGGAAGAATTGATGCATGGTTAAATGAAATTAGTAAATTAAAACCTTCAACAATTAATGCAAGAATTGCCGGCATTTCTCATTTATTAAAATGGCTCGGTTATGCAATACCAGATTGGATACAAAGGCCCTCTAGAAGCCGCTCATTGCCGAAAACATTAGGAAAGTCAGAACTAAAGAAATTACTTTTAGCTGCAAAACAGTCTGAAGATTGTTTATCTTCACCTATTGTTACAATAATGTTAGATACTGGTTTGAGAGTGTCTGAATTGTGTGGCTTAGATTTAGATGATATGGATTTTGATGATTTATCAGCACTAGTAATCGGAGGAAAAGGAGAAAAAGATAGGACAGTACTTTTTACTAAATCTACGGTTTTAACAATAGATGCATGGCGGCCAATAAGAGAGTCTCGGCTTAATCTATGTAAAAAAACTGAAGATAGGCGTTCCTTATTTTTATCAAGTAGAGGTAACAGAATGAATCCTCGTTCAGTTCAGAAAATAATTGATAGGTTAGCAGATGCTGCTGATATCCCAAGGAGTCGCGTTAGTCCACACACTTTACGGCATACATTTGCTACTGGATTATTAGAAAGAGGTGCTGATTTGGTTACAATACAGAGATTGTTAGGTCACGCCAGTATCGCCACTACAAGAGTATATCTTGAAATTGGAGACCAAACATTACGTGAAATATACCATAGAGCACAAAAACAAATTCCAATAATGGAAGAATTTACTACAGAAGAAATATTAGAAGAGGATGAAAACATACAAGTTATTTCAACAAAATAAGCAAAATATAGAGAGCATGGAAACACAATGTTCAATCTAAATGACATAGTCAGAGAAACGTGAATGGCTTAGGATTCAAAGGAGGGATCTAATCTTTGGAGAATGGATCTAAGTCAATATTATTTGCACAGGTAATGCAAGGTAAACCTAGAATGGAAATTAATGAAGATGGTTTACTTGAAGTGTTGGGCAAATCAAAAAAAAATAGGAAAGTGTTTCTTGGTGATGTAGCAAAGTCAGTACTACATTCACTTGGATCTCATGAAACTCCCAAATTTACTGATGAGCCTAATTGGGATGAGCAAAGATGGGAATTAGAATGTAAATCGAACGATTTGAAAATTAAAATACATAGTGGCCATTACTGGGGTTTTGGGTTATTTTCTCGTTGTTTTTATAATAAAATAGAGATCTATGGGCCATTATCTGCAAGATCTAGGTGTGTGCATGACATAGTGTCAACATTAGGTAGAAACCCGTGGGAAGCGGTTATGGTCAAATCATTTGAACGAGTCACTGGATTGAATATGGCCGAACATTTAGAAAATTGGAACACATTAATCAAGCATGCTAAAAATGAAATGAATGAACAGATATTAAGGCTGGAAGATAAAGTAAGAAAATTAAGAGGTGTTAATGAAGATGCAGTGGAATTACTACAATCTGCAGATTTGTCTTTAGAAGAAGCTAGGACTGCATTGTCTGATAGAAATGCTCCTGCGGTTGAAAGGGCACTTAGTAGGGCCTCTAATTCAATAATACAAGCAGATCCTAAAACCGAATTAGTAACAACGAATATATTACTGGATGAAGATTAAATTCCAAATGCCCTATACATCCATGACCATACGCCATGCTGTGCCAAATAAATTACTACAGAGAACGAAATACATGCAAAGTAAATTGTGCCTTTTGATATCTGTATAGCGTCTTCGGATTCTTCATCAAAATAACGAATTAAACCAGCTGCTTGCTGGATTCCGCTGCCCTTCTTCTCCTTTGCCATTGGACTCCGCACCCACATGCACTATTTCAAGGCCACGAGAGTATTAAATAAATAAAAAATGTAATTAAGGCTCTAAAGTTTCAATTAAAACGCATCCACCATCAAGATCTACTATGATAGAAGCGGCATCCATTGCATTATCTATGTTTGATGTCATAAGTATTTCCCGACGGAATCCATTTGAATTTTGAAGGACCAATCGGTGACTTAGATTTTCCAAAGCCTTGCGATCAACTTTTTTCCATATCCATTCATCATTCTCTACTGTAACAAGTGCTTCAATTGGTATTAGTGGCCCTTGTTCGGAAGAATTATCGCGTGCACGTTCTACTAATTCAACCAATTTCTTTGTAGCTCCGAATATATCTGTCTTCACTGATTTTCCACTATTTTTTGCTATTCGCCTACTTAATTTCATACTGTGCATCCCCTTTGCGACACTAAGCCGCATCCCTTGAGAGTTTTACTAATGGTATAATATTTTATGAAAAAAACAACCCACAATGTCCAAAATACTATGATGATAAATTTTCCAAGATAACCGAGTAATTATTTGATAGGCATATAGTGCGAAGGTTATGAGTACAAGCCAAGACTATTGGAATAATCTTGGTAAAAATAGTATTTTGCTAAATGCTGTGAGTAATTGGAGAGACGATTATGAACAATGGTTTTTGAAATCTGTAGACAGATTACCAGAAACGGTTAGAGTTAATTATCTAAGAAGAGATTGGGTGTGGGTTGAAGAATGGTTAGTAAAAAATGGTGCTAAAAAAATTGAATGGCTTGGAGATATTAAAGGAAGTGCCTGGACTTTACCTTTTGAAAGAGGGAAGGCGGAAGGGGAGGTTAAATCTATTCTTTCTTCCTTACATCGAACTGGAAGAATTACTAGACAAGAATCTGTTTCTATGATACCTACTATTGCACTTGAAATAAAGCCTGGAGAACTTGTACTAGATATGTGTGCTTCACCAGGTTCTAAAACAACTCAGATATCTGAGAACTTAGAAAACAAAGGATTAGTAATAGCAAACGAAATTGCAAATAATAGAATTAATACTCTTGTAACAAATATACAACGCCATGCAAGTAGATCCTGCATGATAATACAACATGATGGTAGACATATTCCAAAGATTTTGAACAAGGGTTTTGATAAAATTTTAGTAGATGTTCCTTGTACTGGATCTGGTACAACAAGAAAAAATCCAGAAGTTTGGAAAAGATGGTTACCATCTGGAAGTCGTTCGTTGCATAATTTACAACTAGAATTGTTAAGAAAGGCTATTGATTTGACTAAACCAGGAGGAAGAATAGTTTATTCCACTTGTTCACTAGATCCTATAGAAAATGAGGCAGTGATATCTGAAATATTAAGAAATACTCCTGTTGATATAGTATCTGCAAGAAAAATATTGAAATCAGTGCCTTTTGATGAGGGGTTTACAGAATGGCCAAAATTAGACGATAATGGAGCAGTGAATGCTAATCTGGATTTAGAAAAATCTATGCTACCACCTACTGAAGATCATATTATTAAATCGCTAAAAAACTGTGTAAGAATATGGAATGACAAGATAGATGGAGGTGGATTTTTTGTTTCGATATTAGAGAAGAGAAATGATGCTATTTACTCCAATCGAATGGAAGATATCTTGGTAAATAGTGATGTAAAACCTGATCCATACAATTTTCCAGTTCCCATCAGTAATGTGTTGAAAGATAAAATAATCAATCATTTTGGAAAATGTCCAGAAAATTTGTGGAGTCGTGGAAGAAAAATATCATGGTCTACAGATGAAGCTAAACTGATATGGGAAAGTGAAAAAAGCCGTAAATCAGGAAAGGTGATACTGCCTGGAAGAAGATGGAGTCCTTTGAAAATAATAAGTTTAGGGCTTGATGCAATAAAAACAAGAAATGATGAAATTGATAGATTAATTGGTAGAGCTGCTCAACAAATTATACCAGAAATTGAATGTGGCTATATCACTTTAAATGGTGAAAAAATAGATAAATTATTAATTGAGGAACAGTTACCTAATGAAGATTTAAGAATGGACAAAACTGATTACAAAAGAGGATTATTATTGATTGATGAGAGAGATGGAATTTGCATCCCAATTTGGATCGGGAATCGAGTTAGTTTAATGATTAATGATGATGAAAAAAGAATATTAAGATTTATGAAAGGATTGGATGTATCAAATAAAGAAGAAGAATAATTATTAATAAACAAATGAATGATTAAAATGATTAATTTTTGGCATATGTTCAATAGCCTAGCAGAATAAAATTTTACAAAAGGTGTGATAGTATGGATGAAACCGACCGCAAGATAATTGAAGTTCTTTGTGATGATGCCAGAACCTCACTAAGAAAAATATCTGAGAAAATAGGCGTTTCACTAGGTGCAGTAAGTAATAGAGTCAAAAAACTAGAAAAAAATGGCATAATTAAAGGATATACAGTACTTTTAGATGCCGAAAAAATAGGATGGGAATTGACAGTGGTGATAGGTATGAGGATACAAAAAGGGAGATTGATAGAAATTCAAGAAAAGATTGCTAAAGATAGTCGAGTGTATGCTGTTTATGATGTAACGGGAGATTTTGATTCAATGATTGTTGCAAAAGCATCCAATAGAAAAGATTTAGATGATTTATCAAAAAATGTTTTATCAATAGAAGGGGTTGAAAGATCTGTTACACACTTAGTCCTAAATACAGTTAAAGAATTACCAAATTCATTACCTGATTATTTAAATCAATAACACATTATGAAAAATATACGTCATTCCACTAGTCTATCATTAATTTTTATTAATAGAAGAAGATATCATTACGCGGTATTTATGAATAACTTTCTGCCCCCTCATAATAGAGGTAGGCGTCGTGGTTGCAAGCACATTGTTTTGGAATCTATTTGATGAATATGTACTATGGTCTCTTTTTGTAGGATTATTGACTTTTGGATGGCTTTTTCATCATTCTTTTTGGTATGTTTCTTCTGAAGGAGAAAAATATGATAATCCAGATAAAATTGAGGTTGGAGTTTTTCCTCGGCATAATGATGATATGAAATTAGAAGTAGCATGGACAATATTACCATTTATATTAATAGTATATTTGACATATATTTCATGGGCTCCTCTTGACGCAGTTTGGACATCTGCTGACGGAGGAATACATGGTGATGAGTGTGAAGAAGGACAGAGTTCTAACAATTTTCTAGACTCAAATAGTGGCGCTGTTGTTTCTGAATGTTACCATATAATTGAAATTACAGGAAAGCAATGGGTGTGGAGTTTTAACTGCAATCCAAATGAAGATGCTTGGAGAGGAGATGTGTTGCCAGATAGAGGATATGAATTGGCAACAGACATTTGTGATGTAGGTACTATCGCAATAGAAGGTTATGGAATGCAACCTCTACTATCACTAAAGGCAGGAGAGACATATCTTGCAGTCATGCAGTCTGAAGATGTGACACATGCCCCATGGATTCAAGCAATAGGTACAAAAGAAGATGTTCAACCAAGTCAGAAAACTACACTTTGGCTTCCTATGAATGAAGTAGGAGAATCTATGATACTGTGTACAGAATATTGTGGAGATGCTCATTCAATTATGTCAGCCGGACTTTTTGTACATAACTGAGGTGTTTTTAGATGAGGGAGAATTTTATTCACTCACGAAGTTTAGTGGTAATGACTATTCTTATTGCAGCAATGGTGTGTACACCACTTGTTAGCTCATTTCCAACTGGGGTTTCAGGTGTCAAAGATTCGGGTTGTAATTGTCATGGGGCAACAACTAGTGATTCAGTAACTCCAATGATAGTTGGATTACCAGAAGTATACAATTACTCTGAAGTATATGAATTAACTGTCTCTTTTACTGGAGGTCCAAGCACCCCTGGAAATATTAACTTGGGCGGTTTTCATCTATGGGCAAGTGAAGGAGAATTGTCAGTTGTAGATGCAACTGTTCAACAATATAATCCAAACGAAGTAGGCCATACTGAGGTAGGAAATGATCAGACAAGTTGGACAGTTGTTTGGACTGCACCTGCAACAGATAGAAATGTAGAAATGATTTTACATACTAATTCTGTTAATGGCAATGCTGGAGATAATGCTGGTTCCTCTGGAGATGAATGGAATAAAATCACAAAAAAGATAAATGCACCAATATTAGTTTTGGAATCAGCTAATCCTTATGTCGTTCTTTCTACACTAATAATAATCTCTGGTATACTTCTAATAATTACTATAACTTACATCTTTTATAGAACCAATCCAGATTCTTTCAACTGGGAAAGTTTTGAGCCTTGGATTGCAGATTGGTTAACTACTACTGATCATAAAAAGATTGGAACTCTTTATTTCCTTGCAGGTATGTTCTTCCTTGGCATAGGAGGAATCATGGCATTGATGATAAGAATACAATTATCAGTTCCAGGAAATGATTTTCTAACTCAAGATCAATATAATCAATTCTTTACATTACATGGTACAACTATGATATTTTTAGCAGCCATGCCACTAATAAATGGTTTTGCAAATTGGATGGTTCCCTTACAAATAGGTGCACCTGATTTGGCATTACCTAGAATAAATGCAATGTCTTTTTGGTTACAACCAGTTGCTGCGTTATTGATATTCACGGGAGTTTTCTCAGGTACTGGAGCAGATACTGGATGGACAGGTTATGCCCCTTACATCGTTAGTGAAACTGCGCATGTAGGTACTACTATGTGGGTTGCAGGGCAAATTATGCTAGTTGCATCATCAACCTTGACGGGGGTTAATTTCCTGACTACAATTGCTGTAATGCGTGCACCAGGAATGGGATGGATGCAAATGCCTTTGTTTACATGGTCAATACTTGTAGCTAATCTTATGCTATTCTTGTCGATACCAGCATTTGGTGTAGGATTAGTACAAGTATACTTGGACAGAGTGATTGGTACTGCATTCTATGATGCTGCGTCGGGAGGAGATCCATTACTTTGGAGTCATTTATTCTGGTACTTCGGTCATCCCGAAGTATATGTGGTAATAGTTCCAGCTTTCGGCGTTATATCTGAAGTCATAGCAACAAGTGCTAGAAGAACAGTATTTGGTTACAGGTCAATGGTTTATGCCATGGCAGGAATTGGTGTAGTTTCTTTTATTGTTTATGGCCATCATATGTTTACTTCAGGAATGAGTCCTACTTTGAGATTCGTTACTATGTTAACAACTATGCTTGTGGCAGTTCCCACAGGAATTAAAATATTTAATTGGCTAAAGACTATGCATAAAGGTTCTCTAATATACAGAACTCACACTCTTTGGGCTCTGGGTTTCTTAATTACATTCACATTAGGAGGTATTTCAGGGATGTTTTTCCCATCTATGGCAATGGACTTACATTTCCATGAATCTTACTTTGTTGTTGCACATTTCCACTATGTTTTAGTTGGAGGAACGGTGTTTGGTTTCTTTTCTGCAATCTACTACTGGTTCCCAAAAATGACTGGAAGAATGTTAGATGAAAGGCTTGGTGTTTTACATTTCCTAACTGCTTTCATAAGTTATAATGGATTATTTTGGCCTATGCATAGATTAGGAATATGGGGGATGGCTAGAAGGCATCATACATATTTCATTTCAACAGAAGAAGCAATGGGATCTTTGCCTGCAGAAGCAGCAGGATGGAATATGTTCATATCAATTAGTGCTTTCTTATTCTTTTTCTCAAACTTTATTCTAATTGCTAATATGATTAAATCTGTTATACGTGGCCAAAAGGCACCAGCAGATCCATGGGGGGGATGGTCATTTGAATGGATGACATCGTCACCGCCACCAACACCTAGTTTCCCACTAGATGATTTACCCACTCTCAGGGATGCGAATGAAGGACATATTGCAAATGAACCAAGTGCGATAGTAAGATGGTTCCAAGGATTAATGGTTTTAGATGATAATGAAGAGGAGGCGGGACATTGAGTAGCGACCATCATGATGGAGAGCATCATCCAAGCGCTTGGGGGCCTCATGATTGGAGTCATGGTGCACCACATAATTCATGGTCCCCAATAATAATGTCAATCGGTATTGGTATCTTTTTGTATACAGTTGCATCTGTTTACTCGTGGGGGAATATGGTAGATTCTTCGAGTATACCTTTAGTATTAATTGGCTTAATGATAACATTGTTTGGACTATTAATATGGTGGAGGCAGGATGCATCATTTGATGGTATCTATGAACCTAAAGCAAGCGGCACACCATTTCAAAATATAGAAATTCGTAAGGTTGCAATGTGGGTTTTCCTAATGTCAGAAATGATGGTTTTTACATCATTATTCAGCACATATATGAGATATCGGTTTGGAATTGATTCTTGTCAGGAGGTATATGAAAGTGGATCTTGGATAGTTAATTCACAAAATGTAGATACTGGAGAAGCCGTTAACTGTTTCTTACCAGCTTCTGAATTGATTGCTTCATCATGGTTTCATATAGCACCAGGTGCAATCAATACATTTGCATTGATTATATCATCATTTACTATTGTTCAGGCACTCCGATGGGCTAAGAAACCTATTGGAAGTGTAGACGAAGAAGTTCGTAGAAAACGTGTTTACAGATATTTAGGAAGTACTTGGGTTCTAGCAGTAATATTCCTTACTTTGAAAATGGTAGAATGGTTTGTAGGTTTCTATATTCCTGAAATTGGACCAATTCATGAACATGACATTATGTCATTAGTAGATGAAGGATATACCATTCATGCTGATCACTATCATCCACACCATGGTTGGGATGACATACATCTAGCAGAGCTTGCTGCACTACATCCTGAAGACTATGAAGCATATTTATCTGCTGTAGGGCCCAATTATGAACCAACAAATGCAGTAATGCTTGCAGATATTAGAGTGAGTTCTTCGACATTCTTTGTTACCACAGGAACTCATGGTGCTCACGTATTTATTGGAATTATTGGATTAACTTACATGACTTGGAAAGCATGGACTGGGGGATATACTCCACAAAATGCAGTATCAATAGAATATTTTGGACTCTATTGGCACTTTGTTGACTTGATATGGGTAATAGTGTTCCCATTCTTCTATCTATATTGAGGTGAAAAAAATGAGTGACCATTTACTACTAGGAAAATTTGATCTTTACTGGGCTAATTTCGTTGGCCTGATTGTTTTAACTGCGATTGAGGTTGCTGCGGTTGGCTTAGATCTATCAGAAAGTATGACTCTTTTCATTCTTGTAGGAATAGCAATACCTAAATTCATAATGATTGCTGCTATTTTTATGCACTTATGGGGCGATAAAGATTCAAAAATATTGACACTGACTGCCTTATTTCCGGCATTCTTCATAGTTATAATGATTCTATTTATCGGCTTGACACATCCTGAAGCATCTATTGGTTTACCCGATTGGTGTAGACCTGGATATTACAAACTCTAACATATAGGTTCATGTCTAATGGTTAAGTCGGCGGCATGCTGCCGAGATCGCATAGCCCGGTATTGCGGTGGATTTGAAATCCACTGTCCATTGGACGCGGGGGTTCAAATCCCTCTCTCGGCGCCATTAATTTTGATTAGGGATATTAGAAGCTCCCCTTACTATTAACTGATCTTCAAAATATTCTAATTGAATAGGAGTGGTCATTACAGCTTCTCCATCTACATTGACAAATAAATCAGGATGGTGGGATTTTTCGGATGGTTTGCCATTTGAATCTACGGATTTTAACTCCATTTTTTTTGCAGATTTCATAGAAATTTTATTCCACATTCCAATGTGTTTGCCCTTTTCTAATGGCCCCATCACAAGTAGCATTTGTATTTTTGATAATCCCCATGCTAAAACTAGCGAACCATGTTTCTGCGTAGGTAATGCTCCGGGCGCGATTAAGAAACCGCCACCAAATGTCTGGCATTGACTCATGCAAAAGAGGCCGGATAAATCTACAATCTCTCCTGGTTCATCATCAACCTTAATCCATCCTCGCTGCGTTTTCCAACCAATTATTGCTCTAATTCCTAAAAATTTATACTTCAATTGGCCACGTATTCTTCTAAATTTACCTTCTGTTTTCATTCTATTTACTGCTGATGTAACTCCACTATCGCATTCAAGAAAACTCCATCGAACTAAATTACCAGATTTATTTGGCTTACCATTACATTCATGTGCCATTGGTGCAGGAATTAGTGGATGTTCGGGAGCTGGTGGCCCTTCAACTCTGAATGCGCCAACTTTCCTATCAACACCGTGTGAGAGTATATCTACGGCTTTTTGCATATCAGAAAATTTTCTACCTTTTGGAATTGGTATTCCATGAGCTCTGGCATAATCATTACCACTACCAATGGGTAGAATTCCTAATATCTTATCTGAGCCCCTTAAACCGGATGCAACTTCATGTACTGTTCCATCACCACCTACTGCCACAATCATTTCATAATCAGATTCACGAAGGTTGGCTGCTATCTGCATACCGTGACCGATATGCTCGGTGTGATGTAAATCTATTTCATAACCTGCTTTCTGTAATGATTTTTCAAAAAGAGTCCACTGCTTGACAGATAAACCGTCTCGAGCCTTTGGATTTAGTATACACGCTATGCGGCTCACATTGGTCTCAGAAGAGAATTTAGTATTGAATGCTATGAATACGAGATATGATGAATGAGTATTGTTTCGCATACATTGAGCGAGTATGGAAGAAGATGAAAATTACATGCTACAAGCTCTAGAAATAGCTCAAAAAGGAAGATGGAGGGTAATGCCCAATCCTCTAGTTGGGTGTGTAATAGTGAAAGAGGGAGAAATTATTGCAAAAGGTTGGCATGACCATATAGGTGGATTGCATGCAGAACAAATGGCTATTGCAGATGCTGAAGATAAAGGAATTTCTCTACAGGGCGCTACAGCATATATTACATTAGAACCTTGTAATCATTTTGGAAGAACTCCTCCCTGTACTGAGGCTTTACTATGGGCAGGAATAAAAAAAGTAGTAATTGGAGCATTGGATCCAAATCCGACAGTAAGAGGAGGGGGGCTTGAAATGCTACAAAAAGAGGATTTTAAAGTAAAGAATGGTGTTTTAGAAGAATTATGTGAAGAACAAATGGAATCTTTTATGCATTGGTGTAGAAATCGTAGACCGTTAGTTACACTAAAAGCAGCTACTGATATTAATGGGAGGATTGATGGGGCTAAAGATAAACCTGCTAAACGTTTCAGTTCTGATGAATCACTAAAATTAGTACATGAATTGAGAGCTGATTCAATGGCAATATTAGTTGGAGTTAATACGGTCATAAGAGATGATCCGGAGTTGACCGTTAGAGGCCCTGAACTTGG
>CEUA01217622.1_pt1 | contig 24210 bp, 28 predicted proteins | sample 361541 | NCBI WGS metagenome assembly CEUA01 (sample SAMEA2623079, study PRJEB7988) | marine metagenome | isolation source: saline water (ENVO:00002010), including
GATTTAAAAAAAAGAATTTCAAGTGTTAAATCAACACAAAAAATAACCAAAGCCATGAAAATGGTAGCGTCTGCGAAGTTGAGAAAAGCTCAAGAAAATGCAGAGAAAGGGAGACCATTTTCTGAGAAAATGAACAATATAATTTTAAATTTAAGCAATTCTATTACTGACAAAGACAGTGCCTCTAAGTTTTTGGTTGGAACTGGAAAAAACAATGTACACCTGTGTGTTGTAATTACTGCCGATCGAGGTCTTTGCGGAGGATTTAATACCAATATATGCAGAAAAGCCAAAAGTTATTTTGAGAATATTTTAAAAGATGGAAAAACGCTTAAAATTTTTACAATAGGGTCAAAAGGTCATGACCAATTAAAAAGAGCGTATAGTCAATACATAATAGAGAAAATAAACTACAAAAATGTTAAAAAGCTTACATATAACGAAGCAGAAGATGTTGCTAAAAAAATAATAAAACTATTCAACGATTCCCAATTTGATATCTGTACTATATTTTATAATAAATTTAAAAATATTATAACTCAAACTCCACAAGCTCAAAAAATTATACCAATCGAAAGCCCAACAAAGACTGAAGAAAAAAAATCTGAAAGTTTTTATGAGTTCGAACCAGAGGAAGACGAAATATTGAACGATTTACTTCCCCGCAATATATCAACTCAAATTTTTAAAGCCTTTTTAGAAAATGCCGCAAGTGAGCAAGGTTCAAGAATGACGGCAATGGATAGCGCAACAAGAAACGCCGGTGATTTAGTTGATAAATTAACTATTAACTATAATAGAAGCAGACAGGCCGCAATCACTAAAGAATTAATTGAAATTATTTCGGGAGCAGAAAGCTTATAATTTATGGAAAAAATTGGAAAAATTACACAAATAATAGGAGCGGTGGTTGATGTTCAATTCGAAGGACATTTACCAGAAATTTTAACAGCTTTAGAAGTAAATAATAACGAAAACAAGCTTATATTAGAAGTTGCTCAGCATTTAGGAGAAAGTAGCGTTAGAACTATTGCAATGGATAGTACGGAAGGTTTAAAAAGAGGTGATACAGCGAAAGATACTGGATCGCCAATAACAATTCCTGTTGGTCCAGAAACTTTAGGAAGAATTATAAATGTTGTGGGCGAACCAATCGACCAAAAGGGAAAAATATCTTCAAAAGAACGATGGGCGATTCATAGGCCAGCTCCGATATTTACTGACCAATCAACAGAAACTGAAATATTAGTTACAGGAATAAAAGTGATTGATTTATTGGCTCCATATTCTAAAGGTGGAAAAATAGGATTGTTTGGCGGTGCTGGCGTAGGAAAAACTGTTATTATAATGGAATTAATCAATAACATCGCCAAAGCTCACGGAGGCTTTTCTGTATTTGCTGGAGTGGGTGAAAGAACCAGAGAAGGTAATGACTTGTATCATGAAATGATCGAGTCCGGAGTAATTAAAACAAATGGAGAGGGGTCTAAGGCAGCATTGGTTTATGGTCAAATGAATGAACCTCCTGGAGCACGAGCACGAGTTGGGTTAACAGGGTTAACAGTCGCTGAGTACTTTAGAGATAAAGAAGGTCAAGATGTTTTATTTTTTGTTGATAATATTTTTAGATTTACACAGGCTGGATCAGAAGTATCAGCTCTACTAGGAAGAATACCTTCTGCAGTTGGATATCAGCCTACTTTAGCAACAGATATGGGAAATTTACAGGAGAGAATTACAACTACAAACAAAGGTTCAATAACTTCGGTTCAGGCGATTTATGTTCCGGCAGATGATTTAACTGATCCTGCGCCAGCTACATCATTTTCACACCTTGATGCTACCACGGTACTTTCAAGACAAATAGCTGAATTAGGAATTTATCCAGCAGTTGATCCCCTTGATTCCACCTCAAGGATTTTGGATCCGCGAGTGGTTGGAGAAGAACACTATAGAGTCGCGAGAGAAGTTCAGAGAATATTACAAGCGTACAAATCTCTTCAAGATATTATAGCCATACTAGGAATGGACGAATTGTCAGAAGAAGACAAATTAACTGTTGCTAGAGCAAGAAAAATTCAAAGATTTTTGTCACAACCATTTTTTGTTGCAGAAGTATTCACAGGATCTCCAGGAAAGCTTGTTGATTTACAATCAACCATTAAGGGTTTCGATGCAATATGCAAAGGTCAATATGATCATCTTCCAGAAGCAGCATTTTATATGGTTGGATCGATAGAAGAGGCAGTTGAAAAGGCTGAAAAAATGGCAAAAGAAGCCGCCAGTTAAAATGGATGAAAATTTTAAATTAGATATTATTAGTCCTGAAAAAACTTTGTTTTCAGATGATGTGTTAATGGTGACTATACCCGCAGTTGAGGGAGATATGGGAATTTTAAAAAATCATATTAATCTCATTACATTTCTTAAACCAGGCATAATTAATATTCAATTAAAAGACAAAAGCTCAGAAGAGCTATATGTTGAAGAAGGAACAGTTGAATTTAGTAATAATATATTAACGGTTTTATCATCCACAGTTTTTAAAATAAATGAATTATCAAAAGAACTTGTTCAGCAAATGATCGAAAAGGCTGATAAAGAAATAAACAGCAATAATTTAACGGATAAAAATCAATTTATATTGAGTCACAAAATTAGTGTATTAAAAAATATTGCTATATAGTTTTAATTGTTTTTACTATTTCTTCTTGTACTTTTTTATAAACTTCTAACTTAAATCTAACCACAACATCAGTTAAATCCTTTATATTTATCCATTTCCATTCAATAAATTCAGGTCTTTTTGTTTTTAAATTTATTTCTCCATCTTCACCCATGAATTTCATTAAAAACCATTTTTGTTTTTGACCTCTAAATCTTCCTTTCCATATTTTTCTAATTAAATTTGATGGGAGATCATATTTTGTCCAATAATCAATTTCTTTTATTAACTTTACATTTTTTATACCTGTTTCTTCTTCAAGCTCTCTTAAAGCCGCGTCGAAATATTTTTCTTTATTGTTTACTCCGCCCTGAGGCATTTGCCAAAACTTCAGAGGATTATCAATTCTCTTTCCTACAAATATTTTATTATCTTTATTTATTAAAGCAATGCCCACGCCTATTCTAAAAGGTCTATTAGAATATAGTTTGCCTCTATCCATTTAATAGTTTAACTGCAAAGTTCAGTTGGTTGTCAGTTTCTGTGCCAATTTTAAAATCATCATTTTCTTCATAAACTGTTATTTCTGGAATAACTCCAACCTCAGATATTGATTTTCCCGAAGGCAAATAATACTTAGATATTGTTAATCTAATAGCTCCTTTATTTTTTAAAGGTATGATTGATTGTACTGAACCTTTTCCGTAACTAGCCTCACCTAACAAAACTGCTCGTTTGTGATCTTGCAGAGCTCCCGCTACAATTTCAGCAGCAGAAGCTGAACCATAATTAATTAAGACCAACAATATTTTGTTTTCAATTCTGTCACCTTTTCTTGCAAAAAATCTTCTATCTTCACTTTTGTCTCTACTTCTTGTTGATACTATTTCTCCATCATCTAAAAACATATCGGTAATTTTTACTGCCTGTGTTAATAGTCCACCGGGGTTATTTCTTAAATCAAGTATATATTTTTCTACAGATTTATTTTTTTCAAACTTTTTAATTATTTTACTTAGCTGATCTTGAGTATTTTCAGAAAATGATCGCAATCTCATATATCCAATATTTTTTTGAATTATTTTTGATGAGACAGATTGAATTTTTATAGTATCTCTTATTATTTTGATCACCTTTGCTTTTTTTAAACCTTTTCTTCGAATTGTAATTTCTATAGGAGTTCCTATTTTTCCTCTCATCAGTTTTACAGCTTCCATCAAAGATTTTCCTTGAACCTGCTCATCATCAATTTTAATTATATAATCTCCAGCTTTGACTCCTGCTTCATAGGCTGGAGAATCTTCTATTGGAGAAATAACTTTTACTACGCCCGCTTCCATACCAACTTCAATTCCCAATCCACCGAATTCTCCTCTCGTATCAGTTTGCATTTCTTTGTAAACTTCAGGGGACATGTAGGCTGAGTAAGGATCAAGAGATTGTAACACTCCATTAATTGCAGAATCCATGATTTTTGATTTGTCTATTTCGTCAATGTAGTCAGATTCAATTTTTTCTAATACATCTCCAAATAGATCAATTTTTTCATAAAACTGACCTTGCTCTTTTGTTTGAGCATTTCCAAAGAAAATAAAAAAACAGAATAAGTACACACAAAAGAAAACAAAATAATTTTTTTTCATATTATAACTCTCTCTTTAGGAATTAGTTCAGACCACATTCTTTCAAGTTGATATACTTTTCTTTTTTCTGGGTTAAATATATGGACGATTATATCTTTTCCATCAACTAATTTCCAATCAGAGGATTCTTTTCCCTCAATATATGATTGAGAAATTCCTGCATTTTTAAATTTTTTAAGAACCATCTCTGATAGAGATTGAATGTGTTTCGAGGAAGTTCCGCTTGCGATCACCATATAGTCCGCGATTGAAGATTTATTTTTTAGATCTATAGCTACTATTTCTCTAGCCTTATTATCTGATAAAGTTTTTTGAACTGCATTTTTTAAAGAATCAATATCTTTCATTAATGTTTGAAGTATACTATCAAATTTTTCTCAATATTGAAGATGAAATATATATTTTTTTGCTTTTGATAAATTTCCAATCTTTTTTTCTTAATTTTTTGGAGGCAATTGAGTTTAAACATTTCAAGGAATAGCCAGGACGATCAAATACGACTATTTTGCAAAGTTTGCTTATATTTTTCCAATTATGCCATTTGTGAAAGTTTGTAAAATTATCAGCACCCATTAAAAAAAAATATTTAGCCTTGCTATTTTTTTTTTTTAAAAATTTTAATAAATCATAGGTATGTGGTGAATTAATTTTTTTTTCCAAATACTCGATTTTAATTTTTTTGGCTAAAGGAGCTGTTATTGATTTTGAAAGCTTTTTTTTATAATTCGTATTTGTTTTTGATTTAGGTTTTAAGGGATTCTGGTTTGTAATAATCCATAACAACAAATCTAAATCAAGTTTTTTAATTCCAATTTTTGATATGAGGTAATGTCCATAATGTGGAGGATTAAATGAACCACCCAAGATTCCTATATTTTTTTTTTCAAATTTTTTTAAATATTCTAACAAAAATTTATTTCCTTATTTGGCCTTTTCCTTCCACAACGTACTTGTAAGTAGTTAGTTGATCAATACCGATTGGACCTCTAGGATGAAGTTTATTAGTTGATATACCAACTTCTGCACCAAAACCAAATTCTCCACCATCAGCAAATTGTGTCGAGGCATTATGCAAAGCTATGGCACTATTAATATTTGATAAAAATATTTTAGCTGTTTTTTTATTTTTTGTTACTATGGAATCAGTGTGAGATGATCCATATTTATTGATATGGTTTACAGCCTCTTTCACTCCATTTACACTTTTTACAGAAATTATAGGTTCAAGATATTCTGTCTTCCAATCTTTTTCATTAGCTATTTTGATTTTAGAGGAAATGAATTTTTTTATTGTTTTATCTCCTATTATTTTACATCCCATTTTAGTCAATTCACTTAATATAGGAGCACAATGAGTTTTTAGGCACATCTTGTCTATTAACAAGGTTTCGGCTGCACCACAAATGCTAACATTTCTCATTTTTGAATTTTTTGTAACTTTGATTGCCATATTTAAATCTGCTTCGTGATCTACATATACATGACATATACCTTCATAGTGACCAATGATTGAAATCGCTGATTTTTTTAAAACTTTTTTAACCAAACTTTTTCCACCTCTAGGAATTATAACATCAACATACTTTTTCATACTTGATAAAAAATAATCCACATGTTTTCTGTCTGTATCATCAATAAATTGAATACAATTTTCATCACATTTTTTCTTTTTGAGAGCTTTTCTAAAAAGTTTAGACAATACTTTATTAGAGTGAAAAGCTTCTGATCCACCTCTTAAGATTACTACATTGCCACTCTTAAAACAGAGAGAGGAAACATCGGAAGTGACATTTGGTCTGCTTTCATAAATTACCCCAATTACACCAATTGGTGTAGACATTCTTTTTATAACTAAACCGTTTGGCCTTTTCCAAGAAGACAAAATTTTTCCCACAGGATCTTTAAATTTTATTATTTGTTCTATCGAATTTATAATTTGCTTTATTTTTTTTTCATCCAATCTAAGTCTTTGAATAATGCTTTCTCGCATTTTTTTAGATTTTGCTTTTAATATATCTTTTTTATTTGCATGCAAAATTAAATTTGAATTAACACGCAAATACTTGGAAAATAGCTTCAAGACTTCATTTCTTTTTCTAATGTTCATTTTTGATAAATGCAAAGATGCTTTTCTTGCTTTTTCACCTATTTTTTCCATATAGAAGTTTTTAGACATTTTTAAATTTTTACCAAATCATCTTTATGAATAATTTCTTCTCTACTAGAATATCCCAATATATTTTTTATTTCACTACTATGGGAACCTTTTATTTTTTCAATTTCAAGTGAAGAGAATGAAGATATTCCTCTTCCGCGCTCTTTATTACTTTCATCTTTAATTAAAATATGATCCCCTTTTTCAAATGCGCCATTAATTTTTTGTACACCTGCGGGCAACAAGCTTTTGCCATTATTAATTGCTTTTACTGCTCCTTGATCAATAATTACTTCACCTTTAGGTGCTATTGATCCGATAATCCATTGTTTTCTAGCGTCAAGTTTAGAAATTTTTGGTAAAAACCAAGTACATTTTTTATTTTGAATTATTTTTTTTATTGGATTCATATAATTTCCATTTGCTATTGCCATATAACATCCAGATAATTGACAAATTTTTGCAGCTTCAATTTTTGTTTTCATACCACCCGATCCATAATAATTTTCTGTTTTGCTTGCATATTTTTTTATCTTCTCATTTATTTCATCAACAAATTTTATTAACTGTGATTTTTTATTTTTTTTTGGATTATTAGTATAGAGACCTTCCACATCCGAAAACAATATTAGACAATCAGCGCCAATTATTTGTGATACTCTGGCAGCAAGTCTGTCATTATCTCCATATTTTATTTCAGTGGTGGCAGTAGTGTCATTTTCATTTACAATTGGAATGATTCCCATTTTTAATAAATTATCAATAGTTCTCTTTGCATTTATAGATCGTCTTCTTTGTTCCGTGTCATCTAATGTAAGTAGTATCTGGGAAATTTTTATTTTATTTTTATCAAAAATTCTTTTATAAAAATCCATTAATTCGATTTGACCAATAGAAGCAACGGCCTGACTTTTATCAACTTTTAGTATTTTTTTTTTGATTCCAAGATATTCGCAGCCCATTGCAATAGCTCCCGAAGAAACAATTACGATTTGTTTATTTTTTTTTGTAAGAAATTTTATGTCTTTGGCAAATTCTTTAAGCCATAATTTTTTTGGTTTTCCTTTTTCATCAACTAATATTGATGACCCTATTTTAATTACTATTCTTTTTGATTTATGTATGTACATTTTCAATAATAATTTGCTTGATTTTTTTTAAACCATTTTTCTTAAGTATTGATATTAAGTTAAAATTTTTTCTGTTTTTTTTACTAAAATTTAATAATTTTTCTTCTAGAACTTTATCTTCTATTAGGTCAATTTTATTAAATACAACTATTTCCTTTTTTTTAGATAATTTAGGATTATATTTATTAAGTTCTTTTCTTACTTGATTATAGCTTTCATTTAAATCTGAATTTGTTATATCGACCAAATGTAAAAAACTTTTGCATCTCTCTATGTGCTTTAAAAATTTGTGACCCAGTCCAGATCCTTTATGCGCACCCTCAATTAAACCAGGTATATCAGCTAAAGTTGCTTCTTTATCATGGTAGTTCATAACTCCCAGATTTGGATTGATGGTAGTGAACGGATAATTTGCAATTTTAGGATTTGCCCTAGTGAGCGAAGAGAGAAGGCTAGATTTGCCAGAATTTGGAAGACCAATAATTCCTATATCAGCAATTATTTTTAATTGTAACCATGCCCAAAATTTTTCACCATTTGTGCCATTAGTTTTTTTTCTAGGAGCTCTATTTACAGAACTTTTGAATCTTACATTGCCCAGTCCACCAGAGCCACCTTTTGCTATTACTAACTCACGATTGTTTTCTGTGAAATCATGTATTAATGTATTGTTGTCTTCTTCTAAGATTTGTGTTCCAACAGGCACTTTCAAAACCAAATCTTTTCCATTTTTTCCTGTTTGTTTTTTTCTTTTTCCATCACTCCCTCTTTCAGCTTTAAAATGCTGTTGATACCTAAAATCAATAAGAGTGTTTAAATTTCTATCACTTTTTAAAATAATTGATCCACCTTTTCCACCATCACCACCATCTGGTCCACCAAATTCTATAAATTTTTCTCTTCTAAAACTAGCAGAGCCACTTCCCCCAGAGCCAGCCTCAACATAGATTTTTACTTGATCTAAAAACTTCATAAAATTACTGAATATAAATTAAAAAAGTCCAGTTCTAATTAACTGGGGATAACAGATACGGATGATTTATTTGATCTTGATCTTTTAAATTTCACTTTTCCTTTTACCAAAGCAAAAATTGAATGATCGCTACCCATACCAACGTGTTGACCTGGAAGGATTCTCGTGCCTCTCTGACGTACTATAATGTTTCCTGGTAAGACAAACTGTCCTCCAAATTTTTTTACACCTAATCGACGTCCCGCACTATCTCGTCCGTTTTTCGATGATCCGCCTGCTTTTTTTGTTGCCATAACTAAATATCTTTATTTTCCAATGTAATCATTTTTTGCTTTTTGATAAAGGTTTCTTTTTTGTCTTGGTTTTTTCTTCTTTAGGAATTGGCGCTTTTTTCTTTTCGGACATTTCTTTCTTTTGAGGGCTAGTTTTTTGTAGTTTTTCTGTATTTGGGTCTTTAGCTTCAGCAACCAACTTACCATCCTTTGCAAAAATTTTCATAATTTTTATTAAAGAAATTTGCTGTCTATGACCAAATTTTTTTCTTGAATTTTTTCTTCTTCTTTTTTTGAATACTAGAATAGTTTTATTTTTTCCGTTCTTAAGAATCTTTGCTTCTACTTTGGCTCCTTGGATGGTAGGAGTTCCAATTTCGGTCTCTTTATCGTTGTTGAGTAATAATACTTTTTTAAATTCTACTGTTTTTCCAACAGACTCTTTAAGTCTTTCAATTTTAAGGATTTCGCTTGCCGAAACCTTGTACTGCTTTCCCCCTGTTTGAATAACTGCAAAAGACATTTTTTAAAATCATTTATTAAAAGTAGTGGCAATATATCCTCTAAGTTATTTATGTCAAGTTATAACAATTTTAATCAAAATCTATCTTTTAAGTCTCTTATTTTCTTAAAAACATCCAAATCTCCTAGTTTATTCATGCCCAGTTTAGCCTTGAGTTGATTTTGATTGCATCTTAAAAAAATATTACATCTTAATTCATCTGCCAAGGTAGTAGGTATTGTGGGTAAATTTTTTGATCTTAATTCTTTTATTTTTTTAAATTTATTTTTCAAATCAATATTTTCGACATCATGTTCTAAACAAAATTTTGCATTTTTAAAAGTATATTCATGACCACAATAAATTTTTGTATTTTTGGGGAGTTTTTTTATTTTATTTATTGACGAAAGCATTTGCTGGTAGGTTCCCTCAAATATTCTACCACATCCTAATGAAAATAATGTATCTCCAGTAAAAGCGATTTTTTCTTTTTCAAAAAAGAAACATATGTGTCCTAGAGTATGTCCAGGAATGTGTAATATTTTTACTTTTGATTTTCCAAAAACCCAATTACTATTATTTTCAAGGGGAATATCAATGTTTGGAATTCTATGTTTATCTCCAGAAAAGCCTACAATTTTAGCATTGTACATTTTTTTTAAATCACCGTTTCCCCCTATATGATCAAAATGATGGTGAGTATTTAATATGTAATTTAATTTTAATTCTTTTTTTTTTAAAAAATCAATAACAGGCTTTGATTCAGAGGGATCTACAACGCCTACAGTTTTAGATTTCTGATCATTAATAATATAAGCATAATTGTCTGTTAGACAGGGTATTAAACTTATTTCCATATCAACTATTCTATAAGAAATATTCCAAGTTGAGAAAAAATATTTTTAAAAAACATGTTATTTTTTGTTATCTCTGAAATCTTTTCATCAGTTAAACAAAAGGATTTATCAATTTTTATTTTTTTTTCTTCACAAAAGTTAACAAAGTCTAGAAGGGCACACATATGCAAGTTTGGGGTATTGTACCATTCGTTTGGCAAATTTTTTGTTACTGGCATAGTTCCTTTCAACAATAAATGAAGACGTACTTTCCAATATCCAAAATTCGGGATTGTAACAATTGTTTGTTTTCCAATTCTAAGCAATTGATTTAAAACCTCTTCTGGATTCAAAAAGGCTTGTAGTGTTTGGCTTAGTACAACATAATCAAATGATTTGTTTGGAAATTGAAATAGCTCTTTTTCAGCATCACCTTCAATAACTGAAAGACCTTTGGCGATAGACTTTTGTACCAGATTCTTTTGAGGTTCTAAACCCCTAACGTCGTTTTGTTGATGATTTTTTAGATATTCCATTAGAATGCCATCTCCACATCCGACATCCAATACTTTTTTGTTATTTTTAATTATTTGAGAAATTACTTCAAATTCTTTTTTCATTTATTTATTTCGTTGTAGGTTGAATTAATAAATTCGCGTAAGGTTTTTAAAAATTCTGGAACATCCAATAAAAATGAATCATGACCTTTATCAGAGTCAATTTCAACAAAACCAACATTTGCACCGCATGTATTTAAGGCTATGACTATTTCTTTATTTTCGACTGTGGGATAAAGCCAATCTGATGAAAATGAAATTACACAAAACTTTGATTTTGTATTTTTGAAAGCCAGGGATAAATTTCCCTTGAATTGTTTTTCCAAGTCAAAGTAATCCATTGCTCTTGTGATATATAGGTAGCTATTAGCGTCGAATCTATCTACAAAAGTTGATCCTTGGTAGCGCAAATAGCTTTCTATTTGAAAATCTGCATCAAAGCTGAATTTCAAACTTCCTTTATCTTGAAGTTTTCTACCAAATTTTTCCTGAAGGCCTTTTTTTGATAGATAAGTAATGTGTGCCGCCATTCTTGCTACCGCCAATCCTTTGTCGGGAGAAGAATTTTCTTTTTTCCAATTTGGATCGGCCATAATAGCCTGGCGCCCTAATTCATTCAAAGCAATATTTTGAGCCGAATGACTACCGCTACATGCTATTGGAATAGCAGAATATGACATGTCAGGATATAAAGCAGCAAATTGTAAAACTTGCATTCCTCCCATTGATCCACCTGTTACGGCAAGTAATTTTTTAATTCCTAAATGATCCAACAGATGTCTTTGAGCCCTAACCATATCCCTAATTGTTATTACTGGAAATGTAGTTCCAAATAATTTATTTGTTTCAGGATTGATTTCTGTGGGTCCATAGCTACCCATACATCCTCCAATAACATTTGCACAAATTACAAAATATTTATTAGTGTCAATTGCTTTTTCAGGCCCAACAGCTGTTGTCCACCAACCTTCTCTTTTGGTTATGGGATTAATATTCGTGCAAAATTGATCTCCCGTTAGTGCATGAAAAACAAGTATGGCATTATTTTTGTTTTTATTCAGAGCACCGTAAGTTTCATATGCAAGAGGAAAATTTTTAATTATTTTACCACAATCTAACTCAAGAGATTGAGTGACAATTAGTTTTTTTATATTTTTTTCCACACTATTCATAAATCACATAAAAAAAAAGCCCAGCTAAGCCGGGCAAAAACCTTTTTAGCTGTTTTTCTTAAGCGCTCGCAATTAAGTTAAATCAGCGCTGATTTCTTGTACTAAAAACCAATTCTTTTGTCAATTTAGGCGGTATTTATTTTGCAACAAGGACGGGTATATTGTATTTAGCATTATAATTTATTTATATATTGATCAAAACTATGATTTTGCCAAAACCAAGAAAAATTCATGTCGAAAGGTATATTGGAGGACTATCTAAAACTAATAAAGTTAGTAATCCAATAAAACTATCTGCGAATGAATCAGCTTTAGGGCCAAGCCCAAAGGCTTTAGAAGCTTTTGCAAGAGATAAAAATAAAATTTTTAAATATCCAGAATCTGATTCCAATTCTCTGAGAAACGTTATAGCAAAAAAATTAAATCTTGATGAAGAAAGAATTATTTGCGGTTCAGGTTCTGATCAAATTTTTGATCTAATATGTCAATTGTTTATAGAACCTGGAGATGAGGTTATAGTTACCGAGTTTGGATTTATCATGCACCGCATATACGCGTCACTCTATCAAGCCAAGGTGAAGCTAGCCAAAGAAAATTTTTTTAAAGCATCTGTAGATGAAATATTAAAAAACGTTTCTAATAAAACTAAAATTGTATTTATTGCAAACCCCAACAATCCAACTGGAACTTACATTTCAAAAAATAGCATGCTTGATTTAAGAAAGAAACTTAGAAGCGATATACTTTTGGTCGTTGATGATGCATATTTTGAATTTTTAAATAAGAAAGATTATGTGTCTGGTTTAGAGCTTTTTAAAAATTCTGAAAATGTTTTAATTACAAGAACTTTTTCTAAGATCTACGGTCTTGCTGGATTAAGATTGGGTTGGGCCTATTCTTCAAAAACAATTATTAATTCAATGTATCAAATTAAACCACCTTTTAATGTAAACAGAGCTGCTCTTGCAGCAGGCACAGAGGCTATTCAAGATAATGAGTGGACACAAAAAGCAATTGAGTATAATACATTGTGGTCAAAAAAAATATTTTCAGTTTTACAGGAATATAAAATTAAAACGAATGAACCAACTGCGAACTTTTTTTTAATGAATTTTGATGAAACAAAAATTAATTCAGAGAAGGCTTTCGAAGAGCTATCTAAAGAAGGATTAATTTTAAGAGAAATGAAACAATATAAAGTACCCAATTCTTTAAGGTTGACCATAGGAGATGAAAAAGCAAATGAGCATTTTCTTAAGTCGATAGGAAAGATACTGAAATAATGTTTAAGAAAATTTGTATAATTGGATGTGGTTTAATAGGGTCTTCATTAGCAAGAGCCATAAAACAAAACAACCTTTCAAAAAAAGTAGTTTCTTCAAATAGATCGAATACAGTAAATAAAAAAGTTATTGAATTAAAAATAGTTGATGATTCAAGTTCAGACACAGCGAAAATGGTGAATGATTCTGATTTGATTATAATTGCAACTCCACTGAGTAGTTATAAATCTGTTATTTTAAAAATAAAAAACTCATTAAAAAATGGATCAATATTAACTGATGTAGGATCAGTTAAAAATAAAGTTGTTCCTTTGATTCAAAAAAATATTCCAAAAGGTGTTTCTTGGATTCCCTCACACCCAATCGCTGGAACAGAAGAAAGTGGGCCCGAATCAGGATTTGGTAAGCTTTTCAAAAACAGATGGTGCATCATTACACCAAGTGGCCAAGCAAAATCAAAAGATGTTAAATTGTTGAAAAATTTTTGGAAAAAAATTGGTAGCAAGGTCGATGTTATGAATGCAAAACAGCATGATTACATTTTGTCAATCACGAGTCACATACCTCATTTAATGGCATATAATATTGTAAACACGACTTTAAAGATTAAAAAGAAAAAAGCGCAAGATGTCATCAAGTATAGCGCTGGTGGATTGAGAGATTTTACTAGAATTGCTGCTTCTAACCCCATTATGTGGAGAGATATTTTTATTGAAAATAGAGAAAACGCATCAAAAATGATTGATGAGTTTATAGCAAATCTTCAAGATTTAAAAAAAGCAATTAAAAATAAAGATCAAAAAAAATTAGAAAAAGTTTTTACAAAAACAAAAAAGATTAGAAAAGAAATTGTAAAAGCAGGTCAGGATATAGAAAAACCTGATTTTGGAAGAAAATAAAAATTAAGAGATTTTATTAATTTCATTATAGATCTGTGTTTCTAAATTTTTAACGAATTCATCTCGATTAAGACCAGGCTCTATGGGTTCTAAAAAAGATACTGTTATTTTTCCTGGATATTTTATAACTCCCTTTTTAGGCCAAACATTACCTGAATTTAGAGCAACAGGAACACAGGCAATGTCGAGGGCTTCATATATTTTTCCAACTCCTTTTTTAAAAGGTACTTTTTCTTCTACTTTGGTTCTGGTTCCCTGAGGAAATATTAAAAGAGGTCTATTTTCATTTTTAATAATCGTGGCAACTCTATCAAAAAAACTAAGATTATCTTTTGTGGTTGTGTCTCTTACTATTTCTATTGATTTTATTTTTTTTAAATAAAGTCCAAATAATGGAATTTTTAGTAGCTCTTTTTTTAAAATAAAAACAGGATAGTCCAGAACGCTTTGAAGTGCAAAAGTTTCGAACATAGATTGATGTGCCGAAGCGACAAAATATTTTTTATCTTTGGGAATATTATTTTTACCCTTAAATTCCACCTTGGTATTTAAAAAAATTTTAACAATAAAAACTACATAGTGTCCTAAAAATTTTCCAAAAAACAAAGTAAATTTTGGAGGTAAAAATAAAGTTGGCAATGCGATTATAAAAACCACAACAATTCCAAAATACAGAACAGAATTAAATAATAATGATCTTAAAAGTAACATTTAATTTGAATATAAATTAGCTATTAAGTAAATTTTCTAAACTTTGTCTTTTTCTAATTATTTTATATTTCGAACCACTTATCATGATTTCTCCAATCGACGGTCTTAAATTGTAGTTTGATGACATGGACATTCCATATGCTCCTGTATTTTTAAAAACAACATAATCACCTTCTTTAATCTGAGAAAATTTTTTTTTACTTAAAAATTTATCTGAACTTTCGCAAATAGGACCCACAAATTCTAAACTTCCTTTGATAAGATTGTTTGATTTTTTTACTGGAATAATTTCATGCATCGAATCATAAAGCGCAGGTCGCATCAAATTATTCATGCCAGCATCCAAAATAATAAATTTTTTGTTATTGTTGCTTTTTATGTAAATAATTTTAGACACCAATACCGATGTATTTCCAATAATAAATCTGCCTGGTTCAAATATAATTTTTATTTTTTTATTTTTTATAAACTTTTTGACTTCATTCGCATATTTTTTTAAATTTAATTCCTTTTGTTTGTGAGAGTATGGAATACCTATTCCTCCACCCAAATCTATAAATTTTAAATTTATTTTTGTGTTAGATATTAATTTGTTTAATATTACTAATGTTTTTCTAAATGGGTTAACATTTAATATTTGGCTTCCTATATGCACACTTATTCCCTCTAGTTTTAAATTTTTCATATTTTTTATTTTTCTTAACAATTGTAAACAATCTTTATAAAGCATTCCAAATTTATCCTGATTTCTTCCTGTTGAAATTTTTTTGTGAGTGTTGCCACTAACGTTAGGATTTAACCTTATTCCTATTGATGTTTTTTTAGATAGTTTTTTTGATAAATTATTTATAAGAACCGCTTCGCTTTCAGATTCTATATTTATTAAAAGTATTTTTTTTTGAATTGCAATTCGCAGTTCATCTTCTGTTTTACCAACTCCAGAAAATACTATTTTTTTTGGATTAATTCCAGCTTTTGTAGCTCTAAGAAGCTCTCCAACCGAAACCACATCTGCTCCAGCTCCCAGTTTTTTTAATTCTCGTAATAAAAAAATATTATTATTTGATTTAACTGAAAAACATATTAACGGCGAAATCTTACTAAATATTTTTGAAAAATTTTTAAAGTTTTTTATAATTTTGGCTTTCGAGTAACAATAAAAAGGAGTTTTGTTGTTTTTGGCCAAGCGATAAGCGCTACAATTTTCAAAAAATAAACTGTTATTTTTATAGTGAACAAATTTCATTTACTAAATTGTTTTTGTTATTTTTTTTAATAAAAAGGATGATTGGTATACTGGATCATTCTTCTTTCCGCAACCCGTTATTAGACAAGCTAAAATCATTAAAGCCATTACTGTTCTAAACATTCAAACCTCTTTTATAAATTTTGATCATTTTTTTTACGTTTTTTTCTGATGTTCCGCCATAGGATGTTTTTGAATTCATAGAATTTATAACGTTAAATACTTTAATAACATTTGCATCTATATTTTTAACAAATTTTTTCACTTCTGTATGAGTTAATTCATCAAGTGTTTTTTTGTTTTTTTCTGCATAATTAACTAGCTTTGCAGAAATTTTATAAGCCTCTCTAAAAGAAAATCCTTTTTTTTGAACTAAATAGTCTGCAAAATCTGTTGCAGTAGTAAAACCTTGTTTTGCCAAACTTAGCATTCTTTTTTTATTTGGTATTATATTTTTAATTAGCTCTTTCAAGACTATCAAAGAATTTAGCAGTGTATCAAAACTTTCAAAAACTAGAGATTTATCATCTTGCATATCTTTGTAGTAAGATACAGGCAGGCTTTTCATTATTGAAAGCATAGATTGTAGTTTCCCAAAATTATTCGCAGCCTTTCCTCGTATTAATTCTACTGGATCAGGATTCTTTTTTTGTGGCATAATAGAAGAGCCAGTCAACAAACTATCTTTGAAAGTAATTAATTGAAAAACATCAGAATTCCAAATTACAAAATCTTCAGCTATTCTAGAAATATGCATTGCACAAATTGCAGAAGAGGACAAAAAATCTAATGCAAAATCTCTATCGGAAACGGTATCAAGGGAATTTTTTGTTGGGTTTTTAAAATTAAGTTTTTTGGAAGTATAAAATCTGTCAATTTTATATGATGTGCCTGCTAATGCTGCGGCACCCAAAGGACACTCGTCCATATGCTTTATGTTTGATATGAATCTTTCTTTATCTCGGTTTAACATTTCCACACAGGCAAGCAAATAATGTGCAAAAGATATTGTTTGAGCATTTTTAAGATGCGTAAAACCAGGCATGACTGTAGAAGTATTTTTTTCAGCTTTTCTTATGAATTCTTTTATTGTTTTATTAATGTTATTTATTATTAATTTATTAGAATTTTTAATCCATAATTTGAAATCAGTTACAACTTGATCATTTCTTGATCTTGCGATGTGTAAATATCCAGCCTCTTTTCCAATTAATGAAAAAAGTCTTTTTTCTATATTTAAGTGAATATCTTCATATTTTTTATTAAATTTAAACTTGTTTTTATCGATTTCCTTTTTAATTTTTTTTAATCCAATAATAATTTTTTTTGATTGTCTCGTGGTTATAATTTTCTGTTTTGATAGCATTTGAACATGAATTATTGATGCAAATATATCTTCAGCATATAATCTTTTGTCGACATCCAGAGAAGATCCTATATCTTGAAAAAAGCCCGATAATTGGTTTTTAAATCTTGTTGACCAAATTGTATTATTTTTTTTATTCATAACTTGTGTTAACTAGTTATTTATATGAATTTTTCTTTAAATACAAATTATGTAGAACCTGTTTCACAAGAAGATCCAAAGTCAATTATTATAATGTGTCATGGCTTCGGGGGTGATGGTAATGATATTAAAATATTGGCTGAAAGTTGGAAAAGATTTTTACCTGATACAGGATTTTATTGTCCAGATGGACCAGAAATTTGTTCTGTTAATCCAGACGGTTTTCAATGGTTTGATTTGATGGATGATAATAAAAATTTGATAATTGAAAAATCAATTGTTGCAGAAAAAATTTTAAATAATTTTATTCATGAAATTTTAGATAAACATAGAATTTCCAAAAAATCTCTATGTCTAGTAGGTTTTAGTCAAGGTTGCATGATGATTTTGCAAACGGCAATTAAACAAAAAGATAAAATGAATTGTATTGTTGGGTTTTCAGGAAAAATTATAGACGAAAACCATTTAGAGAAAAATTTTTTTTCAAAACAAAATATATTTCTTTTACACGGAGATAAGGACAATGTTGTTCCTACTTCGCACTTATTAGAGGCTAAATTATTTTTTAGTAGGATGGGTAACAAAATTAAGACAAAAATATTAAAAAATTGCGATCATCGTATACCTGTTGAGGCCTCAAGCTTAGCTTTGGGGTTTATTAAAAAAAATATCTAAATCAAATAAAAATTTATACTCTTGAAAAGTTGATCATCATAAGCTAGTTTTATGGGCCATGATTATTGCTGCTACAGAGAGAGTTCCTCTAGAAAAGTGCCCGGCACTTGTTTTGAATGCGGACTTTAGGCCGTTAAGCTATTATCCTCTTTCACTTTGGTGTTGGCAGGATGCTATTAAATCAGTTTTTTTAAATAGAGTAATGATCGTTTCTAATTATGAAAGAAAAATTAGAAGTCCATCTTTTGAAATGAATTTGCCCAGTGTAATCGCTTTAAAAAATTTTATACAACCAAGTAAGCAACCTAATTTTACTCGATTTAATGTTTTTTTACGTGACAAATTTAATTGTCAATATTGTGGAGATAAAAAAGATCTTACCTTTGATCACCTACTACCTAAATCAAAAGGAGGTTTAACCAACTGGGAAAATGTTGTTACAGCCTGTTCAGTGTGCAATGTAAAAAAAGGTGGCAGATTATATAGACACTCAGGAATGATTTTGAGAAGAAAGCCCTATGCACCAAGTTTAGACGATCTTCATCACAATGGGAGAAATTTTCCTCCAAACTTTTTACACGAAAGCTGGATGGATTATTTGTATTGGGATGTTGAGCTTGAACCTTAATTAAATTTTTTTAGATATTTCTATAGCTACTTTTGATCCAGTTTTAATTAATTGGTCTAACAATGAGTATGGCCCTTCTTTTGTTGCGCCTCTTTCGTAAGCCAAGTTTTTATGCTCCAGTTCATCAGCTCTAAATTTAACAATTTTTTGTTTTAAATTATTTTCATCATCTCCCAATTTATCTATTTGAGAGGCGTAGTGCCCATCGATCACTTCTTCTACTGATGCGGTGCAAAGCATTGCAGCTTTTTTTCCTAATATGGTGGTTCCAAAACCAAGCGCAACAGCCATTAGATCCCAAAGAGGCAAAAGGTAAGTAGGTTTGATGTTTCTTTTTTGGATTTCTTTTTCGAAAAACTCAAAATGTTCTTTTTCATGTTCCTTCATTTTTTCAATTTCATCTTTGAGATTATCGTCTTTTTTTATTGTTTTTAATGCAAGTAATTGACCCTCATAAATTTTTATAGCCCCACGTTCCCCGGCATGATCTACTCTAATTATTTCTTCTAAAATTTTTTTATTTGTTTTTTCCATAATCTATAAATAATTTTGTGAATATAGCACTTAACCCAAGAGAAAAAATAGTATTAATTGTAGCAAGAGATAAACCAAATATTCTAAAAGTCACATTTTTACAGCTCAACGGATTATCTTTTAAATCTTTTAAGAGCTGTTTATAATCAGAGTTATCCAATAAAATTTTTTTTACTTCACAGAAGGCTTCAGAAAAAAAACCATATTCAATTCCAACATGATAAAATGCCAAACATGCGCCAGCAATAGATACCAAGGATAATATTAATAGATTAGTTTTTTCATATTTTTTTATTAATAAAATAGTTAATATTAACCCAATTGAAATAAAATATGGAATTCTTTGATATAAACACAAATTGCAAGGTTTATGTCCAAGACCGTATTCAATTATATATGCGCTGATAAGAAAAAGCGATAAAGTTGATAAAATAATAATTAATATAACGTTTTCTTTTTTACTCATCTGTTATTTTATTACAATGTAAACTAGTCCCACAATAATTAGTATTACAAGAGCAATTATTATCGACCACTTTGTTCCTTGTTTTTCTAAAAATGGACCAAATTTGTCTCCAAATTTATTTGTTAAATAGGCTACTAAAAAAAATCTTGTGCCTCTTGTTAATATACAAATAATTATAAAAAATATTATATTAAAATTAATAAATCCACTTGATATAGTTAAGAGCTTAAATGGAAGTGGAGTAAAACCTGCTGTAACAAGTATTCCCAACCAAGATATAAACCCTCCCTTTGTTGAAAATTTTTCTTTTAAAAAATTTGGGTTTTCATAACCATAAATTTCAAAAATTTTTATGCCAACTTCGTTAAAAAATACGTAACCAATTAAGTACCCAAATAAAGCACCCAAAACGGAAAAAATAGTAGCTATTGCTGCAATTTTTAAAAATTTATTTTTCTTTGCAATGACCATTGGAATAATCATCACATCTGGCGGAATAGGAAAAAATGAGCTTTCTATAAAGGACTCAATTGCTAAAAATAAATTAGCATATCTATATCCAGCCCATAAAATACATCGATCATATAATTTCTTAATCATTTTTATATTTAAAATTTATTTATATTATGTAATATGTGACAATGGACATGAAAAAAGGTTTATTTAAATTAATTGTTAGTTTAGCTATATCTCCACTTATTGTGTACATAATCCTTACAATTGCAAGACTAAGTGGGGCTGATTATGATATGTCTCACGGAGATGCTTTTATAATTTGGCTATTAATGGCTATTTTAATTAAACAAAGTTTATTTAATAAGTAATATTTTAAATTAGAATAGTTTACCTTCTAAACTGTGCTCATACATTGTTTTCATATCATTCAAATTTAAATCTTTAGGATTTCCAGCTGTGGAAGGATCTTTTAAAGCCATAGACGATAATTTTTTTAAATCAATTTTTTTTACATCGACTACATCTGACAATGAGTGAGGTATATTCAAATCATTTCTCAGTTTTAAAATCCAATTTAAGAAAGCATCAAAAGTCTTATTTTCAAGTTGTAAATATTCGGATATTTCGATTACTTTTTTTTCTATTGATTTTTTATTAAAACTCAGAACGTAAGGCATAAAGATAGCATTGGTTAAGCCGTGATGAACATTAAATACCGAATTTATTGGATGGCTTAAAGAGTGAATTGCCCCCAAACCTTTCTGAAAAGCTGTTGATCCCATACTCGCCGCGACTAACATACATGATCTTGCTTCAAGATTTTTTCCATCCACAAAAGCGATTGGCAAAAATTTTTTGACTAAAAACATTCCTTGCAAAGCTATACCATCAGCTAATGGATGAAATCCTTTTGCTAGGAAGGCTTCCAGATTGTGTGCCAAGGCATCCATTCCCGTTGCCGCAGTTAAGTCTGCTGGTAAGTTTAATGTTAGTTCTGGATCTAATATAACAATCGAAGGCATCATTTTGGGATGAAATATAATTTTTTTTTCGTTTGTTTTTTCGTTTATTATTGCCGAAGCTCTACCAGTTTCAGATCCAGTACCCGCGGTAGTAGGAACTGCAACAATGGGAGCGATGTTATTTTTATCTGCTCGCATCCAATAATCTCCGATATCTTCAAAATCCCAAATTGGTCTGCTTTGTCCAGACATAAATGCTATAGCTTTACCCACATCTAATCCACTACCACCACCAAAAGCAATTACACCATCGCAATTATTTTTTTTGAATACTTTTACACCGTCATCAATATTTTTTCCAAGAGGATTCCCTTTTATATTTGAGAATATATTTATTTTTTTTAAAAAATTATTAGTTTTTAAAATTGTATTAAACATCACAGATTTTGCTAGACCTGGATCTGTTACCAGCAGAGGTTTTTGGATGTTTAATTTTTTGCAAGCTTCATTAAGCTCTTTTATTCTTCCATTTCCAAACCATATGGTGGTAGGGTAATTCCAATTAGCATTGTGTAAAAACATATAAAAACTTATAATAATCCATATCATTTATCAAAATTAAATTTATGTTTGATAGTAAAAAAGGGCGAATGGCGGAACTGGTAGACGCGTGGGACTCAAAATCCCATGGTAGCAATGCTGTGAGAGTTCGATTCTCTCTTCGCCCACCAAATTATTTTTATGAAATACAATAGTTTAGTTGAACTTTTTTTTGAAAGAGTTAGAAAAGAAAATTCAAAAAATATTTTTTTGCATCCAATTAATACAAGTCTGAAATCCTTTACCTGGGCTGAAACTGAAGAATATGTATTTAAATTATCTAAATTAATCAAAACAATTATCAAGAAAGAGGATCGTTGTTTGCTTCTCTCAGAAAATAGACCTGAATGGTTAATTTCTGATATCGCAATTATGCAATCAGGCGGAATTACGGTACCAAGCTATACAACTTATACAACACAAGATTACGAATATATCATGAATGATTGCAAACCATCTTTAGTTATTGTGTCTGGTAAAAAACTTTTTGAAAAAATTGAGAATTTTTCATTAAAAAATGAATTTATAAAAAAGATAATCTACTTCGATGATGATGGAAGTTACAATAATGAAAAAAAAATAATAAAAGTTTCTGCACTAAAAAATATAATTCTAAAAAAAGAAGATAAAGAATCATATAAAGAGATGACAAGATCTTCTCCTGCTTGTATTATTTATACTTCGGGAACAGGCGGCAATCCCAAAGGTGTTATTTTAAGTCATGGCGGAATTTTGAGTAATGTGGATGGAGCCAATGAAATTTTAAAACCTATTATAAAAGAAGGAGCAACTTTTTTGACTTGGTTGCCATTATCTCATTCTTATGAACATGCTGTACAATTCGTACAAATTAGTGTTGGGGCAAAAGTTATTTATGCAGAAAGCATAGAAAAATTATTAAAAAATATTTCTATTGCCAAACCAGATATTATGACAGCTGTACCTAGATTTTACCAAAATCTTTATAATAAAATAAACATTAATTTCAAATCTCAAAAAGGTTTCAAGAAAAAGATCATAGACAAAACCATTAGTCTTGGTATCAAAAAACTTTTAAACAAGAAAATGACATTTTTTGAAATATTTCAAAATTACATTTGTGAAAAATTAGTGAGAAAAAAGATCAAAAATCAGTTTGGGGGAAAATTAAAAGCCTTTGTATCAGGTGGTGGGGCTTTAGATAAAGAAATAGGAGAATTCTTAAATGCTATCGGATTACCGACATTGCAAGGCTATGGTTTAACCGAAGCATCTCCTGTTGTTAGTTGTAATCCCATGCATAAAATCAGGATAGATACTGTTGGACCAGCTTTTTCTCAAAACGAAGTTAAAATTGCAGAAGACGGAGAGATATTAGTAAAAGGTGAAAATGTTATGCTTGGATATTGGGGTAAAGAAAAAGAGACAAACGAGGTAATAAAAAATGGATGGTTGCACACGGGAGATATTGGTGAAATTACAAAAGAAGATGGCTATTTGAAAATAACTGATAGAAAAAAAGATATAATTGTAACGCTGGGTGGAGACAATATATCCCCAGCAAAAATTGAGAATCTTTTAACAAATCATGTGGAAATTGATCAAAGTTTAGTTTTTGGTGATAAAAAAAATTATCTTGTTGCTCTTTTAGTTTTGAATAAAGAAATTCAAAAGGATAATAAAAAAATTAATGAAATAATTAATAATATGAATAAAAACTTAACACAAATTGAAAAAATTAAAAAATTTCTTGTCATTGATGAAAGTTTTACGATTGAAAATGGATTGATGACTCCAACATTGAAAGTTAAAAGAAATAAAGTTATTAAAAAATATTTGAGCGTCATTGAAAAACTTTATTAAAATTTTTATTTAATAAATTTTTAAAATCATAAATAATCGTTGTTATTACTTGTTTTTTATTAAAATAAATTGAAACTATTAAAATAAATTAATTTATAAATTTTTTAAAAATTTTCTTCATGTTTTTTATTTGACATCACTAATAAAAAACATAAGACTATACTCAACGCGCGAATCAGTTAATGTTTCGTTGTAATCAATAAAAGGGAGCTAAGATGGCTAAACGTAGAAAAAAGAAAAAGGGTAAAAAGAAAAAGGGTAAAAAAAGAAGAAGAAGAAGATAACCTTATTTTTATCTAAAAAATATCAGCGCCTCTGATTTGTTGTTGGGGGCGCTTTTTTTTCATTCTATGTTTCTATGTTTTGGTTTCTATTCAAAGCTTTGTCTATTTTTTTTTGTGCTGCTTCGTGTCCAGATTTAAGAACAATCTCAGTTTCACTCACCAATCTTTCATAAGCTTTCTCAAATAATTGTCTTTCACTATAAGATTGGTCT
>CEUA01232504.1_pt1 | contig 24173 bp, 26 predicted proteins | sample 361541 | NCBI WGS metagenome assembly CEUA01 (sample SAMEA2623079, study PRJEB7988) | marine metagenome | isolation source: saline water (ENVO:00002010), including
TTACCCTCAAGGACAGGCTGCAATGCAAGCAACTTGTTAGAACCAAGGTCACACTCATCAAGGAGCAGAGTGCATCCACGTTCCATTGCCTCAATCACAGGGCCAGGAACGAATTTGGTTTCACCATTAACGAGTCGGAAACCACCTAGAAGATCATCTTCATCAGTTTCAATAGTGATGTTCACACGAATCAATTCTTTTTTGAATTTAGCGTGAATCTGTTCAACCATTAAAGTTTTACCATTACCAGACAAGCCAGTAATAAACACTGGATAGAACAATCCAGATTTAATGATTTTAGTTAGAGTAGAAAAATGACCCCACTCTACAAAACCCTCAAATTTAGTAGGAACTAAATTTTCAATCTCTGTTGAGGCAACTAAGTTCACAGTAGTATTTAGTGACTCAGTAGGAGCTGAAACAGCAGAAGCAGGAGCAACAGCACCCTCAAATAATGGTAATGTAAAATGACCATAATGGGCTTTGAACCCTTTTATGAACCAACTAGGAAACGGAACACCAGCTTCAGCTGCCGCTTCTCGTACATTTTGTTTTGAAATTGTTGCATTGACACCAAACATCTTAGATGCAGTTTCAACAAACAGTTTTTTTCGTGGACTTAAATACATAATTTACCTTTCTCTCTCATTATGATCGTATGATCGCATATCCAATAAGGATTGTCAAGCATTATTTTAAGCAACCATTGAAATAAATTTATTTAACAATGGGCGACTTGAAATCCTTCCATTAGCACTTTTTGAAAAAGCACTTTTCAATTTTGCTTTTGAAGCACCAACTAAATCTTCTCCCAATTCAAAGTTTTCAACTTCTAACTGTCCAGCACCTGGCAAGATGTAATATTCATCAAAACCTTTTTCTTTAACAGCAAGAACATTATCTTTCTTGAGTGTTTTTAACATATTCTTAATATCACTAGAAGTTTTATAACCATCACCAAGATACCTCAAAGTATCTCCAGAAACCTTTCCAGACTTACCACTACCAGCAATGAAGAAACCTACAATGTTCATTTCTGGCACACGATGCCTTAATAAATCCAAAAATACAGATGTTTGGTCATGACGATTTTCTTTACTAATTGTTTTATTAGTTTTAGGATCGGTAATCACATAACTACTATGACCATAACCAGCAAAAGTAGAATGTTTGTCAATCTGTTCTCCATATGTAGAGCTTCTCTCATACGTATCAACACCATGATCATATTTTTCATAATTACAATGTCCAGCACCATCAGTAAGGAAAACTGTATTAATTTTCTGAACACCAGTTTCTTTAACAAATTCTGGAATTAATTTCATTGAAGCAATAATTGCCTCGTTTAGTGGTGTTCCACCAAGATTATATTTTCCACGATGATAGATAGGATATCCTTCAGTTTTCCAATCACGATAACCCCACTGACTAGAAAACATAATTAAATAATGCATAACTTTCATTTCTTCATCAATAGACATTTTAGAAGAAAAAAGATTTAACATCTTAGTTGGCGTCAAAATCATTTCACCATAATTTTTGGAAAATCCTTTAAACTCATCTCTTTCATTATAACCACCGACATACTGATCAGAAAAAGCATAAACTTCAAAAGGAATTTTTGTCCTACGACAAAACCATACAAGATTAAACAACTGTGAAATAGTAGATTTTAAGTTACTAGCCATTGAACCAGACCAATCTACAATCATAAACAAACCGTGATTAGTAGCACCAGGCAATGTGGTAACTTTCTTGAATAAATCTTCATTGTACTTGTAAGTATGAAGTTTACCCATATCCAAAGAACCAGTTTTTGAAACAGCCGCACGAGCATACTGATCAGCAGACTTTTTCATTTCAAATTCTTTTACCATATAGGCAACTGTTTTTTTAGAAGTTTTTTTCATTTCTTCTAATTCAGTTTTTGTAGCAGTGAAATAAAGTTCAGAAGATTTAGGTTCGTAAATTTCACCCATTTCTTGAACAACAGTTTTATAAGGAACTGTAGCTTCTTTTATAATAGTATCTGGAATACGAGCATATCCAACATCTGAAGCATCTTTATCCCTAATTTTTTCCAAAGCTTCTCCAAAAGCAGAATCAGTTTTTGCTTTCGGAATTTCACCAGCACCAGAAGATTTATTATCACCACCAGTGATTACATCATTATCTGTTTCTGGAATTTCTAAGTTTTCTTTATCGGAACTTTCTTCAGCGTCATCTTCTTTTCCAGAAGTACCATCAGAGTCCAAGTTGTCACCATCATCATTACTGTTAGTATCAGTAGCAGACTTATCATCATTTTCAGCATTCTCCATTAATTCTTTTAAGGTTTCTGTTAATTCGTTAATTTTCTCACCATCACCCTCAGCAATGGCATCAGCAAGTGCTTTACCAACATCTTCTGATTCTTCACCTTCTTCACCAGAAGAAGAACTACCACTTCCCATCATAGGTGAAGCATCAGAAAAATCTCCAGACTCATCTGAATCACCTTCACTAGAATCACCCATTGACTCTGGATTCTCTGTCATAAATTTCATTAATTCTTCAGCAAGATCAAGAACATCTTCTGGAGTCTTTGTTTCTCCAGCTTTCTTAACCCAAATTTTTTCATTTTCAAGAAACTCAATTGAAGTATCACCTAACTTAAAAAATAAGTTGATTCGGTCAATTAAGTTAAAAGTTTTTGCATTTAACTTTTTACCTTTAATGGAGAAAAAATCTTTTTCACTAAGAGAATTATAACCATCCTTAAAAATACGAACAGAACCAAGATACTTGTTCATAACTTTCTTTTCAATACGAGCATCTTCAAGAACATTAACTACAGAATGTTCAAGTTTCCGTAAAGATGACTTTTCAAGCATATCTAACGGAGTCCAAAGAGCGTGACCAATTTCGTGACAAATCAACAACTCTTCTTCAATGTCATCCATCGTGTTATCTTTCCAAATAGGAAGACCCAACTCACGAGCTTTTACATCAAAGTAAGCAGTAGGCATTTGTTTACGAACCACAAAAATATCTTCTTCAGCAAGAAGTTTTGCAATCAAATTTCGTTCTATAACATTATTTGTTTTCATATTTTTTCACCGAATCAATCACTCTATGATCTTAAGATCGCACATTGGGGAAGAATTGTCAAGCTTTATTTTTATCAAGGAATCGGATGTTCCGACACCATTACTTTAACAATGGTAAATTTCTCGTCTGGATGCATTTCAGATAGAACCATTTCATGCTCAGCAGCATTACCAAAATCTGATTCCACAGCAACCGTTTCACCAGATTTATTTTTAATCTCAAAAATCATAACGAATCCTCTCTCTCAATTATCTATATGATCTCATATTCAAGAGAGATTGTCAAGCAAAAAGTGACAGATTCGGTCACTTTTTTCTAAGTCATTGATTTTAAACGATTTTTACTATCACGTATTTTTGGAAATGTCAAGCAATTTTTTTTGTTGTTTTGCTCTACGTTTTTTGGCCATATCTAATCTAAGTTTTGATACTCTTTTTGTGAAATCCGTACCATCCATATGATCCATTTCGTGAAGATATACTCTGGCATCTAAACCATCAAGTTTATGTTTCCATTCTTTACCATTTTCATCTTCATATTCAACTTCTATGGTAGCTGGTCTTTTAACCTTTAACCACAGGCCAGGATATGTCAAACAGCCCTCATCCATAATAACTGTATCTACACTTGAGTATACAATTTTTGGATTAAAACAAGCAATAGCTTCTCTTTTCTGGAAATCACCATACATTACAAAAACACGTTCTAAAATACCACATTGATTGGCAGATAGACCTATACCACTATAATGTTTCATAGTTTCTATTAAATCATCTTTTATTTTTTGACGATCTAGATCTTTACTAACTCCAGATAAAGGAATTGTTAAAGTTGTGTTTTTAGGATCTGTTAATTTATAAATTGCCATTATATTCTTCCATAAAATTCTGTAGGTTTTTCATTTTTCTTATCAAATAGATACCAAGCACAATTATCTTTACCTGTCATATTACCAAACCATTTAATACGGCCTACACTTACAATCTTACTACACATACTTATGTAGCTTTTACTCTGTTTCGTATGCATCCAATCGGCATCAAACAATAACCAAGTTTTTCTCTTTAATGTAAAAAAATCAATCATAGGATGTAATATCTTTCTATCCCATGGCGGATTTGTAATTATATATTCTGCTTCTATAAGCTCTTCTTCTGTAATTTGATCATAGTTATATGCAAATATTCCTTCAGCTTGTGGTTCAATATCACTTGCCCACATACATACACCTTTACGTTCCAGATGATCAATTAAAGCACCATCACCAGCACATGGTTCTGCAAATAGAAAATCTTCCTCTAGATGTTCTAAAAGAGGATATACAGCCTCTATCGGTGTAGGATAAAAGTCTCTAGGTATTCTTTTAAAGTTAGATCTCTTACCCATAAAAATCCTCCAAACCATTATATACCTTACACTCTGAATCCCATTCACTCATCTCTCTAACAAATGGAGAATTTAACCATTTTATAAGATTTTTTCCTGTAAGCATTTTTTCAGCATCACTACTTTGGTTTCCCCACCAATTTGTACCTTTCCAACATAATTCCATATCTTTTCTTGTACACCAATATACTTTATGAGGTTTAATTAAATTCCAACCATAAAAAATAAACCTCTCCCATTTAATATCTTTTTTAACGTGATTAATCATAAATTCATCATCATTTTTTTGAGACAAACTAAATTTTATTTCTGTATCATAACCACCAATATATCTATCATCTGTACCATTATAACCTTTATTTGAAGGCAAAACCAAAATATTATTTCTAACCATTAAATCAGATACAATTTTTTCTCCTAAATCACCTTTCTTTTTATTACTTAAATTATGATAACCTTCCATACAAGTTCCTTTCCACCTTGTATAAGGTTTTACATTTTCATTTATAAACAGTTTTATTTCATTCTCTATCATAATTTAAGACATTCTGTTACTGTTCTTAGTTCCATTTTATGAGAATCTTTAGAAACATAAACTCTATCAAAAGCTGGTTTTATATGTTTTTCACAATGTTCAACTGTAGATTCAATTTCATAGATAGCAATTTCTTGTTTATCAACTGGTTGACCATTCAATATAGTTATCAATAATATTCTAAATAAAATCATTACTCTGCCACGTGACTAAAATTTTTCACCTTCTCAAATCTTATTGTACTTCTAAACTTGTCTACAAGTACATCTTGTTTATGACTAATTACAAATACATTCTCACCATCTAAAGTATTGAGTATCTTTAGAAATTCATCTGTACCTGTAGAGTCTAAAGAACTATCAAATATTTCATCTAAAATTAACAGATTAGTATTTGTGCTGTTCTTCATTTTTGCAACTGCTCTCCAAGTAAAGAGTAGTGCAAGGTCAATACGCATCTTCTCACCTTCACTGAAAGATGCATAAGTAAATTCATCTCTATGTCTAGACTTAATAGTTTCTTCAAAATTTTCATTCAAAGTAAAGTTTACGTAAAACTCCATTGCAGTAAGATAGGTGTTTATTAGTTTGTTCATAATAGGAAGATACTGTTTAATAATCTTAGTTTTAATACCAGTGTCCATCAACATATTACGAGCTGCTTCAGCATAAGATTGTTCTTCACGTAATCCTTGATGTTGATTTTCAAAAGATTTTAAAGATTTCCTTAAAGCTTTAATTTTATCCAAATCTTCTTTATTAACTTCACCTATATGTAATTTATTAATTTCTTCTTGTAAAGTAGTATTAAATCTTTCTAACTCTTTAATAGAATAACCAATTTTCCCTATCTCAGCATCATTCTCTCGTATCATACCAATATAATTATTAATAGCTTCCAATAAACCCTCTTGACGTTTCAATTCTTCTGATAATTCCTGTATACCAGAATCAAATTTATCATGTTCACCTTTCTTGGTAATAATCATATTTTCTTTGAATGTTTCGTCTATGTGTTGCTCACAAGTAGGACAATCATCATTTTCTTCAAAGAATTTAATATACTTCTTTGTTGAGGATCGTTTCTCTTTTAGAGTAACATCAATACCTTTAAGTTTTTGAACCTTTTCTGTAGTATCAGTTAAGTGTGTAGTGTTAAACCCCAATTCAACATTAGCTTGTTCAAGTTCTTTTATTTTCTTTTGTCTTTTATGAATTTCTTCTTCATTACTATTTAAAAGAGAATTTTTCTCTGAAATTAATTTTTTCTTATTCTTTTTAACATCTTCAATATACTTATTTTGTAAATTAATTTTTTCACTTGTTAAATCTATGTTATAAGTTGCATCTCTTTGATGTTCTTGTATTGTTTTTAATTTCTGTTTAAGAAGCATATTCATCAATGAGAAAATTTGAATATCTAAAATATCCTCAACAACTTCCCTACGTTGACGAGCCTTTAATTGCATAAAAGGAATGAATGTAGAACTACCAAGAATAACAACTTGTGTAAAACTTCTATAGTTCAATTTTAAAATTTGTTGTTCTAGATATTTTTGATAATCTCTCATATTTGCATCTTGATTATACATTTTACCATTAATGTAAATTTCAAATATATTTGGTTTAATACCACGAATTACCTTAAATGTTTTTGTACCGATCTTAAAATCTACTTCTACAATAGAAGAACCATTATTAATACTGTTAACTAATTGTGATTTGGAAATATTACGAAAAGGTTTTCCAAATAGACCAAAACATAAAGCATCAAGAATAGTTGATTTTCCTGATCCGTTTTCACCAATAACTAGTGTAGTATTGTTTCTATCTAATTGAATTTCAGTAAATTGATTTCCTGTTGAAAGAAAATTCTTCCACCTCACATACTTAAAAATTATCAAAGAAAAGCCTCCAAATTTCCAACTCCATACTTTACTGATACTTTATCTACATTTTGAGAATTAAATTTTGTATTAGAACCATCATAATCAAATGGTATTGTATCAGAATAAACATAACTCTTTTCACCTACTGGTTTTATTTTCCATCCTAAATCTTTATCTTTAGGATAATTAGTATTCCATTCACACGTTGATTGTTTCAAATATTTTCTTGCCTTTTTATTTAATGGGTAAATATACCTAAACTGTTTTCCAAATACACTAGAAATATTTAATTCCTTACGTTCTTCAAAAGTTGGCCTTGCACCTTTAATATATTTACCCATAGTTCTAGGATGTATCTTTTCACCTTCTTCTGTAACATATACATCACTCCAAATAAATCCACCATAAAGAAAATTAGCAGATTGATAAACATACCCAGGCTTTCCAACTATGCCATCTGCCCAAGTGTAGAGATATTTTCTATCTGGTGTATTTTTTTTCATCCATTCTATTGTTTTGGATAACATCTGTGATTCAGAATTACGAGGCATAGATTCATCCATACACATTTTTCCTATCTCATAATAATCTTTTGTATCCAATTCTGGAAATAATTTTCTAATTGTATGTACAGGCCGTGTTCCCCATCCTAAAGTTAAAATTCCAATCAATTTATCATCTATATAAGTACCTAACCAATGCTTAGTTAGTTTTGGCATTACTGGTGAATAATGCCTTTCTTGTACAAATAATGTAGCTACTCTCCAATCAACAGTTTTTACAATCACAGTTCTAAATCTTGAGCTTCATTATATAAAGACTTCATAGTATTCTTTAATCTTTTCTTATCTAAAGTAATATCTAATTCATCTATATACTTTTCCAATAATGTTAAAGTATCTTCTGTATTTTCTACAATATCATCTGATACATTCTTTGCATCTAACTCTGAAAAATCTTCTATGATTTTAACTTCATATGCATCAGCTTTTAATAGTCTATCAACAAACATATCAAACTGATATAAGTCTTTCTTATTAACTACAATCAACTTTACATATTTTTCATTATACTTTGATACATCATGTTTTTGATAATTATTATCTACATCATTATAATAAATCTTTTCAAAAAGAGTATGTGGATTTACAATACGTTCAAGTTCTCTTGTACTAGTATCAAAGATATGAAATCCTTTTGGATCTTGATAATCATTCCAGAATAATTCATAGGGTGTACCAAGATAATAAATTTGTCCATCATCAGATTTATGATGAAAATGACCACTGAATACAGTATCAAATCTACGAAAAAGTTTCTTTTCAAACTTACCTTCTGCTGGTTGTCCTTTATGCATATCAAAACCATTTACTTCAAGATGACCCATAAGAATATCTGCATTTGCAGTTTCTAAAGCATCCATTGAAATTTCGTGATTATTTGAATTAATCCAAGGAACAAACAAAATAGGAGTACCATCAAACTCTACAACTTCTGGGCCTGTATAAATTTTAAACCTATCAGAACCAACAAGTTCTTCCATAGAATTTATTTCATTCGTATTCTTATAATAAGTATCGTGATTACCAATTATAATATGAAGATCAATATTCATTTCTTTAAAACGATTAACAAACCTTTCACGAAAATCATTTGCAATTCTATAACTGATATACTTACGTCTATCTACAACATCTCCCATATGGATACAAGTTGTAATTCCTCTTTCTTTTAAAGTAGGAAAAAATACATCATCATAAAATTTGTAAAAATATTCGTTGAAATTAAGATTATCATTTCTTGCACCAAAATGAGTATCGGTTATTATGGCTAATTTCAAGTATCTTTCTCCATAAATTCCTCTAAACCTTTTTTCTTTTTTACTATTTTCTTTTTGGGTTTATATACATCTTCTTCTGGTAAAAATGCATTTGGATCAAATCCTTGCATAGAATAAATTCTTTCATCACTAGGCATTGTAGTAAAAAATTCTACATTAGCTTTTTCTATTATTTTATTTTTTACATGAGATTGTTTTTTCTCTTTAGCAATTCTTCGTAAAAATGCATAATAGATTATTTGTGTAAAATAAGCAAATGGGTTATTAGATTTGTCTGGATTAAAATTTTTAACATATTGTAAACAGTTTTCTATACCATCAGATATCATTTCATCTCTATAAGTGTAATTAATAAAATTGGGTCTAAAAGATAAATGATTTGCAATTTTATAAAAACATTCACCTATGTAATTAGTTACAGGTGGTGTTATTTCTCCGTTTGATTCAGCAATTTTACATTTATCTTTCCATTCAATCATTGCACTTAAAAATAATTTGTTATCTACGTAGTGGGCACCTTTTTTTCTAGCCATTATATCTCCTTTACGTATAGATTAAATTCATAGTACACCAGACAACAGTAATTGTCAAGAGTCATTTAAAAAATAAAAAAGAGTATTGACTTTACCCTTGACAACCTGTATATTTATCTATGATCAGGGTTAATGATATACTTTAGATGGACTTTCTAGAGATAGAAATTCTTCTTCTTCTTCTTTTAGTATTTCTTCTAATTCGTTATTAGTAGGCTCTGGGCCTTTTAATTCTTTTACAGTTCTAGGGTTTGCAACTGGTAATAGAATTTCTTTTTCATCACGTTCAAAGCTTTTTAATGAATATTCATAATATTTAGAAAGTCCTATACTTACTTCTTGAGAAAGTAGTACGTGTGTCTTTTCTATTGTAAAGTTTTTTTCTTCACAAAAAGGTTGTAACCATCTGCTTAAGTGGAGGCCTTCTTGTATACCATCATTTGTAACTCTAGTATGTACTTTCATTAATAAAGGATTATTAACACTATATGTATTACTATTATTTTCAATTATTTGAGCAATAATGTCTTCACCATTTGTTAATTTAAATAGTCTAACATCTGTTTGCATTATAGTTTTACCTTACTAATTTCGTAATTAAATTGTTCTTCGTTATAAATATTTAGTCTTTCAAAAAAGTGATTTAATGTAAAATTACGTCTACCTTTATAACTAATATCATCTGCTATATCAAATACTAAAATGGAATTTTTAGTTGATGATGTACGCAAACCTCGTCCAATGGATTGAAGCACTCGTATTTTTGATTTAGATGGACTTGCGAGCACGATGTTGTGAATGTTACGAATATTAATACCAGTACTAAAAGTACCATAACTTGCAATGGTTGTGGAGTTTTTATGTTCCTCAACCAATCCACGAATCTTTTCCCTTTGCTCTGTATCTGTACCACCATATACGAAATAAACATTTTCACTTCCTTTCATTCCCTCGTATAAAACTTTACCGTGTTTCTCTACTAACTGGAACAAGCATAAAGTGTTACCACTAATAGTATTGCACAACCCCAAAATAAACCTATTTCTGGATTCGTGCGAAACAAGATAATCCATTTCTTCAGCATAATCCATCCTTTCTCTTTTCTCTGGATGTTTTAATGTTATGCATTTTATTTTCAAATTAGCAAGTGTCTTTTTATCTATAAGTTCTTTTGTACTAACAACTTGTTCTACAGAACCAAATAGTCCTTCTAAAACTAATCTGTGTGTTTCTGTACCATCAAGTGTTCCTGTAAATCCAAACCTATACTTACATTGGTGTAACTTGGTCATAATACTTGTTAAAGATTTTGCTTTAAAAAAGTGAGCCTCATCACCAATTACACAATCAAATTGATCAAAATATTTTTTAGGCATCTTGTAAATAGATTGCCATGTTGATATCACAACATCCTTAGTTATTTTTGTTGTATATCCTTGATACACCTTTTGACAGTATGTACCAGAACTCCATCCATAATCTTCAAAATCACTATACATTTGTTCTACTAATGAAGTGGTAGGAACAAGAATCAACGTCTTATTTCCACCCATTTGATAATAACGAACTAATGCATATATTATAAGTGACTTACCAGAAGCAGTAGGACTAACAATAAGACTCCTATTTCTGGCAATGGCCATCTGAACAGCCGAAATTTGATAATCTCGTATTTTGAGACTTTTTCCTTTACTCTTGGGTTTGAGACTTTTGATAAAGCCTCTAACGATCGTATCCACAACATTCCGCTCATCTTCTACTCCTTTATCTATGCTATATTTAACATTTTTAGATTTGCAATATTCTTTAATATAAGGTAATAATCCAACATAAATTTCACCAGTAGCAGGGGAAAATAAACGTATTTTTCCATCCCACATACGATTACGTACCATAGGCATAAATTTTGCATTTGGTACTTCAAATGTAAAAAAATCTGATAATTCTTGTTGTTCTGAGGGGGATAAATCTGAAAGTATTAAATGTACTTCATTCTTTTTTGATATAATCATTTACAATAACCAAGTAACTATGCTCCAACGTACCCCTTTAGTAATTTCCATTACTTTATGAGGATACATAAAATTAGATGGAAAAATTAGTGCAGAACCTTTTTTAGTTTTAAATTTTTTATTTGCTACTAAAAATTCTCCACCTTCATAATCATCATTTAGAAATAATAAAGCTGTGCAATGTGGAAATCCATATTTCTGCTTATGACTGTGATGAATACTATCTACGTGTTCTGACATATAACCAGTACCACTATAACGATGAAGTCTAAAATATGTTTTTCTTTCTATATTCAAATGGGGATAATTATAATTTTCAATTACTTTATCAAAACATTTATCTATTTTTCTATGAAATGAACTTTCAGCTGAAATCCAAACATCATCCATTCTAACACGTTCTTCACTTCTTTCTTTTGTCACATCTCCATAATGATTTGCAAACTTAGATGGTTTAAAGTCAAAAGTATACCACATTAACTGTTTAGATAACATATCTGGAACAATATCTTCATAATATCCAATATAATCAGTTAATTTATCCACTACACCATCCCAGCTTCAAACTTCTTCCATTCTGTAGCATTACGTATATCCCAACCACGATTATCTATAGACTTGATAACACCATCAATATATTTAATAATACTCTCATAGTATGCAATTTTACCTTGCAAGTTTAGTATATCTTCATCAGAATTTATATACATCTGAAGGTCAGTTTTCAATATCTTCAGATCAAACGGTTTAGCTGCATAAACTTTTGCATCAGCCTTACCACCATAGTACTCCCATTTTTCACGGTACATTCTTTGATGATTTGCTTTTGACATAATAAGTAATTGGTCATACTTAGTTCTGTATTCCAACCACTTTGGTTTTATGTTTTGATTTTTATATGATTCTTGGTCTAGACGTTCTTGGTCTATTATTTGAAGGTCTTGTTTTGCTTCACTTTGTAATTCTTCTAATTTCATTATATACTCTTCAAAGGTTGAGCAGAGTTGATTACTCTCTTATCTCTATATTGTCCTAAGACTAAAATGTGAAAACTGTTAAAGTTTATCGTGTCTGCTCGTTTTATTTATAATTAGGGTAATGCTACCACCTTAAAAATCTTATACTTAAAATCTGCTGTTACTGACAAATATTCTACATCAGTTGCATTTTGATTATAATCTAATGAACCCAATGCTACAGGAAAAGCATCTTCAAATCTAATTTCTACTATTGGATTATTTTTGTTACTTAATACAGTAAGAGTCATATCAGAATACATAGGCCTAGAAGAAGTTGCTGGTTCTGCAATTCCAACATCTGGCATTTTACCAGCAGCTAAGCTTGATACAGAAGATTGTGTACGAACAGGTGTTGTAGATGTTGAACCTCTAAAATCCCTAAACTGACTTCTATCTTCTGGAAAACCTACTCCAGCTAACCAATCTAAAATACTACTATAATTTTCTAGATATTCATCTACAAGAAAAGAAATAGTTAAATTATCGTAAGTAAGTTGGTCACCTTGTACTGGAATTTCTTTATATGGTGTTGGAAAAATAGCATTACTATTTGCTATAGATGGTACATTTGCAGCCGTAACAAAGTATTCAACTTTTGGAAGTTGATTAATTACGAATTTAAATTGAGTTGGGCTTGCATAGTCCAACTTAGTTGGTTGTCTTTGTAAGGAATTGTTCTCAGCCATACAATTATTTATAAAGAAAAAAAGAGGGTGCCGAAGCACCCTCTAAGTTTAATAAGTCTTTTCTTATTATTACATAAGATTGGCGACTTGTACCCTACGGTAGTAGGCATTGGTGTTAGCATCAAGAGATGCATCATCATTAAACCCACCGCCAATATGGTTATTTGCAGCTGCACCAGCAGCAGCAAAAGGATTAGCAGCCATACCGTAACGAGTTTTAAAGCCAATTTTTGGTTGGAAAGTGTGTTCCCCAACTGCACGTACCATTTGTAGAGGTACATATGGGCAGTAGAAGAAACCAGCATCGTATGGAGAAGTACCTTTATATCCAACAACATAGTACTGTGAGTTAGCTACGTTAGCAGAATAAGGATCTACATACACTTTATAACGACCATTCAACACACCAGCAAACGTGGTAGTTGTATCGTCTACGTTAAGGTTAGCAGTAAGAGCAGGAGTATGATCCAACATACCAGCCATATTCATTGCAGAAGCAACATCGGCAGAGCAGATAATCATATTACCTTTACCCCTACGAGTCTGTTGACCGATAGCATTAGCATCTCGTTCAATTTGGAACATAAGTCCTTTGAACTTCTCAACCGACCAACGACCATTAGAGTCCGTATCAAGGTCAAAAATACCAGCTGCAGTAGTGTTATTTTGAGCACCTTTTACAGCAGTAATATACAGGTTACGAACTACTTCACGGTTAATTTCAGCAAGAATTTCTGTTGAAAGAATGTTAGCAAGTTCGGTTTCTGCATCTAGACCATGAATAGCTTTAAGGTCTTGAGCAAGTTCCATCGTGTACTCAGCTTTGAGGGCACGTGAAACAGCTACAACGCTTGACTTTTCAATACTGAAAGCCATTTCTGCGAAACGGTTTCCACCACTGTCACCAAGAGCTTCTGCTTGTCCAGTAGTCATACCAGTTGCTTCGGTGTAAGTACCAGCTGGTGTATCGTTCAATACAGCAGGGTTACTTTCAGAAGCACCAATATCTCCACCACCGATAGTGCCAGCTTTGTTCTGGTTAGAAAAGTCACCAGAAAAACCTTGAGCAGCATCGGAAGTTACTTCATCAACGAGAGCTTCTTGTCCGTCCATTGAAGCATGACGAGCTCGCATTGCAAAGATAAGACCAGTTGGGCCAGTCATTGGTTGAACACCACATACATCATAAGCAATGAGGTTAGGCATTGCACGGCGAACGAGTGAAATAAGGATAGGATCCCAATTCATTACGTTACCACCAGTTGCGTTAGTTGGTGCTACTTCCGTCAAGAAAGCGGCATCTTCACGAAGCGCCTTCTCTTGGTTTTCTAGAATTAGAGTGGTCACTGCCCTCTTGTAAGAGTCCTGAATCTCTGGTAGATCAGGATGCTTTAGGACTGGCGACCACTTTTCTTGTAGATGTTCTGTCTGAAACATTTTTGTTTCTCCTTTTTTATATTTCTACATTTATTTATAAAAGTTTATAATTTATGCACTCTTGACACGACTGATAGCAGACATATATGCCTTCATAGCATCTGTCGTATCTATGTCCTGTGCGAGGCCAGTGTTTTCATCATCATCAGAAGCTGTAGAACTATCTTCTGAGGCAGTCATTTTCGGAAAATAACTTTCCTTGAGAGTATTAAGTTTCTCACGGAAATTATCTTCGGATGAAAATTCTACATCTTTTGAAAGGTCTTTAAACTTTTCAACTTCTGTATCGGCTAAGTCTTCAGAAACTTCGGACATAACCTGTTCACGTACAAGATTAGAATTAGAACTATGTAAGTCCTTATTCTTCTCAATAGTTTCATTGAGTTTTTCTTCTAACTCAGCAATCTTTTCGGATTGTGCTTCCAGAACATCATACTTTTCGTCTGGAATATCAATGTAATGATCTTCAAACAATTGTTTTAGTCCACCAATGAAATCTTCAGCGATTTCACCTTTAAGACCACGTTCAATGGCAAGTTCATTATCCTTTGTCCACTCTTCAACAACATAGTTGAGATAAGTATCTACTTTTTCAGTAAGTTCATCTTTATAAGCATCCATTTCGGCTTCTTTTTCAGATTTACTTTCTTCAACAATGCGTTCAATTTCGGAACGGATTTTTGATTTGACAGCAGCTTCAAAAATTGTAGCAGCTTTTGTCTTAAACTCTTCTGAAAGATCTTCACCTTCTGTAAGAGCATCAACATCTTCCTTAACATTGATTGATTTAATTTTTTCTTCAATCTCTGCTTTAGCATCTTCAAGTTTCTTGAGTTCTGCTTCGGATTCTGCATTTTCAGCTTCTGCAAGTTTATTACTGTGAGCAGCAATCATTTCTTCAATATCTGCTTTTTTCATTTTTGAGATATTTTCAATATGTTGTGCTTTAGTTAATGATTTAGAACCTTCTTTAAGTTCTTCACCATCATGATCTACTTGGTCACCAGCAGCCATAGCTTGAGATTTATTTGCTGTTGGCGTTCCATCTGATTTACCATGACCTTTAACTATTGACATTGGTTTTCCTTCTGATTTTTGAGGAGCGTCACCAGAAATTTCTTTTGCAGAACCAGATGCTTTCTTACCAATCGCTTTTTCATTACGATCTTCATCAGCACCTTTCTCTACTTTTGCTTCTGGAGTAGCACCACCCAAATCTTCTTTCCCAGAATCTTCTGGGTTTTCGTCCATTGCTTCGGCAGCTTGTCCGCCACCAGCTGAAGGTTCGGAAGATTTCTTAGTTTTTACGTCTTGCTTTTTAATCTGTGAAACATCATCAGACTCTTCAAGCTCCCTAAGAACTTCTTGTTCCAGCTCTTCAATAGACTTGTCTAATTCATTATGCGTATCTGACATATGGATTTCTCCTTATTTTTATTGTATTATTTATTTATAATTATAGCTTTTTGAGGAAATTGGCAAACTCTAAAGCTGCGATATTTGCCTGTTTTTGACGAGATTTATCGTCAATTCGTTGTTTCATCTCCGCTATTTCTGCCTCTTTAATGATACCATTATCCCAAACCCATTCCTTTCCTTCCATAATACCTTCTACAAAAGCATTTGGAGCGGAAGGGTCTGCAACAATATCAGCAGCCGTAGCAAGATAAAAATCATCTCTTACGTAATTTGTTCCACCTTTTTGATTCAAACTACCCATACCTCTAGATGACACTCCTAATTTTGCACCCTCATCCATTAAATTTTTAACTATCTTACCCATAGGTGTGTCCATAATTTTTGCTTCCCCCATAAAATTCTTACCATCAGGCGTCAAAGACGTAATCATATGAGAAACCCTTTCCAGATTGACCGTAGGGCCGTCTGGATGACCTAATTCACCAAAAGCTCTCTTTTGTTGAATAAAGTTTTTATTATACTTACCGACCTCTTTCTCAAGAACTTCCATAGGATATACTCTACCATTTCGGTTCTTAATATCAGCTTGCATGAATACACCACGAATTTTATAGTTTTTTCCACCACCTTCTTTGTTTTCTGTGATATATTCTACTTCTTCTACTGCTTCAGAGAATAATTTTAATTTATTCATTATAATGCTCCTACCTGTACAACCTCTTCTACAACAATCCATCCATCCGATCCTGCTGTATGATTGATAGCAGAGATAGAAAAGTTCTTATGCAAAGTTCCGCCAGGGAATGCTCCAGTAGATGTTGAATTTTTATCTACACTTATTGTATCTCTTCCATGTTCATAGTTTGTAACTGCTGTAATATTTCCGTTTGTGATTAGTGTATTCCATCCTGCTGTAGCACAATCTGTCATACCTACTTGGTCACCAACAACAAAACCATGTCCATTATTTACAGTAAAAACTGCTGGATTTGCGTTAGTTGCTGATATAGCAGATACGGCTGTAGGTTTTTCGTCTGGTACTATCATCAACGAACTTCCACCATTCATAGTAATACCATTAGTGGCAGTTACAGCTGTTCCTTCCATTGAAACTTTGATGCAAACATCATTTGCATTTAATGAGGTTACTCTATATGCAGCCCCAGCACTTAATTTTCCACAATCAATAGAATGAGCTGCATCATCACCCAAAGTTGTTGCATTTATCAGCCCAACGTGTCTTATTAATTTAAATGCCATTGTTTAACTCCTAGATTGATAACATTTCTTTTTCAAAATAATCCATAAGTTCCTTTTCTGAAACTTTAAATTTTTTTGATACTTCTTTTATACTTTTCTCAAAACTATTTAGGAAATCAGAAGGTTTAGCATCCATTTTTGCAAAAATTTGGTCAACAGCATCCTTCATCTTCGGAGTTAATTTTTTATACTGCCGAGATTTTTTATGCTCATCTTTTTCTTGTATAGATTCATACAAATCTTCAAACTTGGTCATTTTCCTCTTCTGTGGTTGGTAAAGACGAAGCTATGTCTTTTGCAACCTCTCTCCTTTTTAGTTCTAATGTGTCTCCAACTTTTGAGACAATTCCTTGTTTAAATGCTTTTTCAGCTTCAATATTATTTCCGTCTGCTATTGCATCAACAAATTCTCTACTCATTTTTTATTTCCTTTCACTGTTAAACTTTTATCAAATTCATCTTCTGTAGGTTCTTTTCCACCATCTGAATCTGGTATTTGATTTGGCTCCATACCATATGCAAGAGCTGTTCTATCTTTCGGATTCATATCTGGATCGGTTGGCATACCACTTGGATCTGTTGGGATTCTTTGAATACCATCACCACCATCTGTATCAATACCACCATCCATTGGATCTTTAGTGATTTCACTTTTAATTTGGTCACGCATTTCAGCAATTTCACCATCGTTAAGACGTAAAACTTTCTTTAATACATATTCTTTACTAAAGAATGTACCAATATAGTCTTGAATATTAACTAAAGACTCTATTCTATCATTTAAAAGTTGTTGTTCTTTTAGTTCTGTAAAGTGTCCATCTTGTAAAAAATCATACTGTATATGTTCTCTCATTTGTTCCCAATCATCAAGAGTTATAATTCCCTTTAACAGTAATTGAGTTTTAAGTACATCTGTAAAAAGGGGAGTAAATTTTTTACGGACTCTTTGAACAAATTTCGTAAATTTTAATTCATCTCTGGTAATTTCATCAGACCTACCAAGACTAAAAGATTGTTCTGGTTCTAAACGAGAAATTGGTACATTTAAAGACTTATATAATTTCTTTTGGAAATATTGAATATCGTCAATTTCTCCTAGATTAGAACCACCAGCAAGAGTATCAATCTCTGTTCCTCTACCACCTTCTCTTCGTGGTAACCAAAAATCTTCCAACATACTCATATGATTTCTATCGTCACGGATTTCACCAGTACTTGCATCATAGACCAGTTTGTTACGATAACGATTCATAACATCTTTAAGATATTGTTCTGCTTTTACTTTAGGTAAATTACCAACATCAATATAAAAAATTCTACGTTCTGGTGCTCGTGAAATTCTGTAAATAACTACAGCATCCTCAATCATTCTTAGTTGGTTTACTGATTTAATTGCCTTATGAAGATAAGACATAACTTTACCAGAGTTTGAATCCATTACACCAGAAGGAACATAAGTTATAGCATCGTTAGCTATTTTAATTCCTTGTGAGACTTGGGCACTGCCATGTGTATGTTGAATACCCTTTTCATTGTAAATATAGTATTCTGATATACCTTCAATAATATCTATGCCAGTATTATTTTTTTTCTTTTTCTGTACTTCTCTTACTTTTTTAATTTTTAAAGCATCAATCCATCTAAGTTCTGTAATTCCTTTTCTTGGATTTTTTGGATCAATAACTTTATGATAGAAAATTCTACCATCTACATACCATCTACGAAAAATATCATGACCTTTTATATCAAATTCTAAAAGTCTTAGAACTTCAAAAAATTCATTTCTTATTTTTCTTTTAATTTTTTCTGGATAAGGTAGTCTATCTAAAACTACCATAACTGCTTGATCTGATTCATTTGCTACAATTGATTCATTTACTATATCTTCAATTGCAGAATCACATTCTGGTTGTTGAGATATATTCCTATATCTCTTTATTAAATCAATTTCACTTCGTTCTCGGCCATCTGTATCAAGAACAGAGCCAAAAAATCCACCACCAGCAATATCTACTGTGCCGTCATCTGGAGTGGGAAGGGTGAATGACTCACCCTTCTCATCCTTCTTTCGTGTTATACGAAACCCAAAAAGTTCTGCCATAATATCTCCTACTTAATATTATTTAGTAGGTTTGTATTAAGAAGATACGCCAGAAGCTTCAAAATGTTGGAATCTCCAAGTAACATCAAATGTCTCTAAAGATGTAGCATCAGCACTACTTAATGCAACAGCTGCCACAGTAGTAGGCCATGAATTTTTAAAGACATAAGACTTTAATATAGTATCATCCCTATCTAATTGTTCTACAAACAAATCTGTCTGATAATCAGCAGGGTCAATAACTCCAGTATTATTTGCTAGGTCATTGATACCATTTTGCCATCTTTCCATAGCATTACGGATCATAAAGTCTGTATCATTATAAAAAGTTGTAGTCCAAGTTTCAAATCCACTATCTCCAGCAATATAGATATTTCTGCCCCTAAAAGGTACAGGAATTTCTGTTAAAGTTCTTGCTGGTAAAGATGAAGTTGTAACTAGATAAGAAGTTCTACGAACATCCAAACCAATCGCAATGCCAGGAGGAGCAGTGATTGTTACCCTAAACTGGTTAGCACGAGCACCACCACCAATTAAATTTGCTTTGAAATCGTCTATATTAGCCATGATTAACCTCCTACCTCACTAAAGCTTACTCCTGTTCGCACAGCAATAAAGTTTAGTGTAATGAAGTTAATAGACCTAGCAGGTTTAATGTAAATATCTCCAATAAACTCATTTCGGTCAATTACTTCACCAGTATTGTTAGTACCATCGCAGACAACTTTAAAATCAAAAATACCTCGGCGACCTTGAACATCCCTCAAGAAAGGTTCTACCATTGCTCTAAATTGTGCTCTTGTAAATTCATCGTTAAATTCAAAGAGTTGATATTTAGCAGCAGTAGCAATTGCCTTTTCCAGAACCAAGAATAACCGTCTTACGTTAATACGGTCAAATGCACTTGGTTTAGCCAGAGCAGTTTTATCTCCAAAGAGAACCACACCTTGGCCTGGGAAGTTTGTTACAGGGTTGATTCGGTGGCGATATAGTTGATCCCTTTCAGAATTTTTAGGATTGTAAGAAAGTTTAATTGCACCTCTTACGTTTCCTCTAGTATATCCAGCAGGAGAATACCAAGGGTCAGCTACAGCATCAGTATTTGCACAAAGTCCAGCAGTATCACCGTTAAGTGGTACATACCTATAAACATCATTATACTTATCAAACATATACTTGTGTCCACTGTCAAAAACCATATATGACGATGAAGGACAAGCTTGAAATGCTGTAATTACATTATCTGTTTGAGTAATTGAACTTGTTACATCTACTGTTGCATTACGATATGGAGATACAAATCCTACACAATCTTTACGTAATTCGCAAAGGTCTGTAATCATTGTAACATGAGTATCATGTGAAGCTTGGTCAGTTCCACACTGTCCACCTATAATTAAATTTACCTCTACTGATTCTGTATCAGCAAATAAATCATAAGCAACCTGTAAATCACCAGCCGAAATTGCTGTATCATCTACACCAGCAACAGCCAAATGACCTTCTGTACCAGTAGGGCCACCTCCAGTTGGTTTCACAATACCAGTACCAGCAGCAGTATAAGCACTTGAAGTATCAGTACCCCAATTACCAGCACCACCAGCTGCGTTCCAATCCATCCAGTAAACATATTCGGATTTCAAGAAAATTACATCTGGAGCATAATTTGTACCACCTTGAGCAGTTTTTGCTACAGGACATTTAGAAATCGCTGGATATGTTTCTACAACAGAAGATGTTCTGTTTCCAGCAACTTTATGGTCATATCCAGTAATATCACCAGTAATATCAAACACAACAACGTGCATTTCATCACCAGCACCTCGGCCGTTTTGTGTGGCCCATGCTGAAGTGCCTGGAGCACTATCAAATAGGTCATAAAACTGCCAACGTCTTTTGATATATTGGTCATTGCCTAAATCTGCAACAAGACCTGTTCCGTTTGCATCATCTTTCTTACGTATGGTTAAAACGTGTGTTGCAATACTTACAACTTCATATTCAACACCTTCATGACCAACTGAACCTGTATTATATGTTCCATCCGTATAGAATGAAATTATATCACCAGCAACAAAATCAGTACCAGCATCAACCGTTATAGTTGTTTCACCAGCCTGAGCATCAGCATCATTTACAAGTTTACCAACACCCAACTTTTCTTCAAAAGCAGCTGCTGTTGCACAATAAGAAACACCAATAGAATTTCCGTGAGTGCCTGGTTGTCTTGCAGCCCATTCACCAACTGAAGCTTGTCCAGTTGCAAATGATTCTTGATAATGGTCATCATTACGAATAATAACAGCAGAACCACTGATACAAGCATTTTTAAGTACGGATGAACCACCAGCACGTACTACTCTTAATGTATCTGAATATTTGAGAAAATTGGCAGCTGCAAACCAAGTTTCTATTTGAACACCCTGATTCGTGGTATCAGGCTTTCCAAACATTTTTACGAGTTCTTCTTCTGAGCTAATCGTTACGATTTCACCGTAAGGCCCTTTTGCAAACCCACCAGCAATAGCACCGATAGAAGTTGCAACAGAGGGTACGACATTCGTAAGATCAATCTCTTTTACATGAACGCCAGGAGAAACTAAGAATCCCATATTTTTACTCCCTTTCTTTTATAGTAGTTAATACGAATATTTATAAAAAACCAATTCCTAAAACACTTTTTTATATGTGCCAAAGCATATAAATAAAAATATGAACAAACACTACAATAAGTATCAAGAAACCATCAAACGTACTACAAAAAGGAATTACCAGAAAAGACAAATCTGGTTAAATGAATATCTAGCAGATAAGTCATGTAAACATTGTGGTGAAAGTGAAACTATGTGTTTAGCCTTTTATCCTCATGATCTAGTAATAAGAGGTATGTCTAGGAGAGTTGGTATAAATGAAAAAAGTAGAGAACGTGTACAAAAATACATTGACAACTCTAAAATACTATGTTATAACTGTAAAATTAAATTAGATAATGATTTGATAGAACTATTATAATCACCAATCATTACTATAATCACGAACTACAGGATTCCATTTAGTTCCATATTCATCTACCATCTGACCAATATTTTCATCTTCTAAACCATCAACAATAAAACCAAACGGAGCCATATCCTGTTCTAATGCGTCAGCATTCTCTTTTATCATTCTCATTCTAATATCATTATTAGTTAATTCTTTAAAATATGTCTGGTCTGTAGACCATGCAAATAAAAATAAACAAGATACCAAATCATCATTACACCCCTCATCTGCTTCAAAAGAACTACCTTTTACGATAAAGGTTGATAATTCATTAATAACATCATAATCTTCAACTATAATCTTATTATCTTCTACTAATTGTTTTAAATTTGAACATCCAACAGCTTTAACTGCTTTTGTTGTTCGTACTCCCAGCTGTGCTTTGCCACCAGAAAAACCACCACCCATAACTTGTCCAGCTCTACCTCTCATAGATGCCATAACCAAATTATCATATTCTAAATCAAATTGCATTGCATTTGCAACACCTTCACCTATATCATTAACTTCTATAAGAACAAAAGCCTGATTATATGCTCTTGCCAAATCATATATTTTTTGAGGGAAAACTAGTGGTTTAATTTCATTATCTCTATATTTTGCAACAATCCTATATGGGATTTCAGTAACATCTACTATCACAAATGCTGAATAATCATTTGACGTTCCTCTTGAAACATCACAAGTGATAAAATAAGTATGTTCTTCTTTTGGTCTTTCATGTATATCTAACCCAGCATTTGTTTGAATAGGTTGACGATATGTAAGAGTTTTAAGTTTTGCTGGGGTAATAAGAGTATCAATAGAACCAAGAAACTCACATTCAAATTCTGTATTAAATTGTGATTCACTTGTATTTTTTATAGTTTCAGCTTTCCACTTCTCATCTCTGCCTGGAACTTCACTCCAATGAACCTCAATAGGTATATAAGAGTTTCTTTGTTCTTCTGCATCTACCCACAACTTATAGAACATATTCATACCATGTGGGGTAGATACGATCATAACTTTAGTTGTTTTTCCAGAGGAAATAGTAGGATACACTGAACTGAAGAATTGTTCTGCCACATTTGATGGCACGTATGCAAATTCATCAAGAAATATAATGTTATAACTACCACCACGAACAGCACTAGCACTAGTAGAACTTGCAAGAATTTTTGAACCATTCTCTAACTCCAAAGAACCTTTGTTCCAAGACATAACTCCTTGTTGTAACCACTTTGGTAAATGTTCATATGCAAGTTGTAAACGTCCTAACAAATCTCTTGCAGTAGCAGCTTTGTTAGCAAGTATTGCCACATTTACTGTAGGATTAAACAATACATAATGAAGAAGATAGGCTATAATAGTAGTTGACTTGCCAGACTGTCTAGGAAGTTTACATATAGTAAAACGATTTTTATGGAATGTTCCTACCATCTCCTTTTGAAAATCATATAATTCAAAAGGAACAAGTCCTTCATCAAGAGAAACAATTTTAATATAATTTTGAATAAAATGAATAGGGTCTTTCATACAAAGAGCATATTCTTTTATTTCTTCCTTTGTCCACTCTTGAGCAACATTAGCTTTTTTGAGATTGGGATTACCAAGATATACGGATTCTGACATTATTTGTCCTTGAGCATTTTTTGAAGTTCTGCTGTACTCCCTACAAATAATGCATTAGTGACATTTTTAGGAGCATTATCTGGAACTTCTTTAAGTTTCCTCATTTTCTCCTGTAAATCTCCAAGTTTTTCGGTAACTTCTGAGACTTGTTTGATGAGGTTGCCTGCAACTTCGTAAGTTCTTGGGTGCTCAGACTCCTTTGCCAACTCCAAGATTCCTTCAATGGCATCGTTTCCTCGTTCAACAAGGTTATAAAAGTTTTGTCTTTGGTATTCATAGTCATTATCAATATCTTCTTCGTGTTTAATAAA
>CEUA01097118.1_pt1 | contig 24124 bp, 21 predicted proteins | sample 361541 | NCBI WGS metagenome assembly CEUA01 (sample SAMEA2623079, study PRJEB7988) | marine metagenome | isolation source: saline water (ENVO:00002010), including
ATGTAACTGACAATGGCGAAGCCGTTAAAAAAAGTAGATGGAAAAAAGAAATATACCAATGGTTGACTTGATGGGTCAGTATAGAAAAATAAAAGATCAGATAGATAAAAATTTGATTGATTGTATTGAATCTGGTAGATTAGTGAATGGGCCCATTGTTTCTGATTTTACTAATAACCTTTCTAAATATTTAGATGTTAATCATGTTATTCCCTGCGCTAATGGCACAGATGCTTTACAGATTGCTTTTATGGCACTGGATCTAAAGCCAGGTGATGAAATCATATGTCCATCATGGACGTATGTAGCTACAGCTGAAGCAGCTGCAATTTTAGGTTTAATTCCTGTAATGTGTGATGTAGACCCAAATACATTTAATCTATCAGCAGAATTTATTGAACCATTAATAACAAATAAAACTAAAGCAATTGTACCTGTTCATCTATATGGTCAATCGTGTGAGATGGAGGGTATAATGAATTTGGCAAAAAAATATAATCTAAAAGTTATAGAGGATAATGCACAGGCTATTGGGAGTATATTTACTTTTTCAAATGGAGAAGAAAAATATACTGGCACTATAGGGGATATAGGAACGACCTCATTTTATCCATCAAAAAATTTGGGATGTTATGGTGATGGAGGAGCAATATTTACTAATAACGACGACTTATCTAAAAAAATAAGAATGATAGTTAATCATGGAGAGAATAAAAAATATCATCATAAAATTATAGGCTGTAATTCTAGACTAGATTCTATTCAGGCAGAAATACTTAATGTTAAATTAAAGTATTTAGATCAGTATAATTCAAATAGACAAATTATGGCAGCTAATTATAATATGGCATTTAAGGATATTGAATTTATACAAATTCCAGAAGTAGTTACAAATTCTACCCACGTATATCACCAGTATACCATAAAAATATTAGATGGAAGAAGAGATGAGTTAAAAAATTATTTACAAGATAAAGGCATTCCTACAATGATTTATTATCCAATTCCGTTATATAAACAGGAGGCTTTCAGCAAGTATGTTGATGATGATTATTATTTAAAAAATACTGAAATGTTATCAGAAAATGTTTTATCATTTCCAATTCATACGGAAATAGAAAATTCACATCAGGAATATATAATTAATCAAGTTTTAAACTTTTTTAAATGAAAATAAATAATATATGTTGTATTGGAGCTGGCTATGTTGGCGGTCCAACAATGGCAGTAATTGCACAAAAAAACCCCAATATTACAGTTACAGTTGTTGATATTAATGAAAATAGGATTGAAGCTTGGAACTCATCTAATTTTGATGAGTTGCCAATATATGAGCCTGGCTTAGCTGATGTAGTTAAGGAAGCTAGAGGAAGAAATTTATTTTTTTCTTCTGATGTAAATAATTCAATTGTTAATTCTGAAATGATTTTTATTTCTGTTAATACTCCAACAAAAACATCTGGTGAAGGAAAAGGATTTGCTGCAGATTTAAAATATATAGAGAAATGTGCAAAACAAATTGCAGATGTAGCAATAACTGATAAGATAGTTGTTGAGAAATCTACTGTACCTGTCAGAACTTCCGAAAAAATTAAAAAAATATTAAAATCTAATAAAAAAGTCAATTTCCAGATTCTATCTAATCCAGAGTTTTTAGCTGAAGGAACTGCTATGAGAGATTTAGAAATTCCAGATAGAGTAATAATTGGAGGAGATAATACTAAAAAAGGAAATGAAGCAATTCAAGCACTTGTAGAAATTTATTCTTCATGGGTTCCTATAGATAATATATTGACAACAAACTTATGGTCTTCTGAATTATCTAAATTAACTGCTAATGCTTTTTTAGCTCAAAGAATATCCTCCATTAATTCATTATCTGAACTTTGTGAAGAAACAGGTGCAGATATCGAAGAAGTTTCAAAGGCAATAGGTATGGATTCTAGAATTGGAAACAAATTTTTAAAAACTTCAGTAGGTTTTGGTGGTAGTTGTTTTCAAAAAGACATTTTAAATCTTGTTTATATTGCTAGATCTACTGGACTTGAAAAAGTTGCTAATTATTGGGAACAAATACTTATAATTAATTCTCATCAAAGAAATAGATTTGCAAATAAAATTAAATCTTTAATTGATAAAAAATCATTTTCTAAAAATGTATCTATTCTTGGATGGTCTTTTAAGAAAGATACTAATGACACAAGAGAATCTGCTGCAATTTATGTTTCAGATAATTTAATCAAATCTAATATTAATCTTAATATTTATGATCCAAAAGTTCAAGAAGATCAAATAATATTTGATTTAAATAATTTAAATAAGAATGAAAGAATGAACAGCGAATATGTTTTTGTCCATGATAACCCTATAGATTGTATAAATGAAGCCAACATAATTGCTCTTCTTACTGAATGGGATGAATTTAATACCTATGATTGGACAGAAATATATGACAAAATGAATAAACCAGCATACATATTTGATGGAAGAAACATATTAAACAAAAACGAAATTGAGTCTATAGGATTTAATTATATAGGATTAGGTAGATAATTTTTAAAATGAAACACATATAATAATAACTAAATGGAGAAGATTTTAGTAACTGGTGGTGCCGGATTTATCGGCTCAAATTTAATTCAATCTTTAATTAACATTGAGAATATAAGAATTGTTTCTCTTGACAATTATTATACTGGTAAAGTTGAAAATCACCATAAATCTAATAAGGTAAAATATGTTAAGGGATCAACTTGGGATATAGATAAGATATTCAAGAAGAACGATTTTGATGTAATTTATCATTTTGGAGAATATTCAAGAATTGTATATTCTTTTGATGATATTGAATTTGTATCAAAATCGATTGGGCATGGAACAGCTAAAGTTTTGAATTTTGCTATATCAAACAATTCTAAATTTATTTATTCAGCATCTTCATCAAAATTTGGAAATAATGAAAAAGATAAAAATTTATCTCCATATGCTTTTCTTAAAGCAATGAATGTTGACTTAATAAAAAATTATTCTAATTGGTTCAATTTAAACTATGAAATAGTTTATTTTTTTAATGTATATGGTAAAAATCATATTAAGGCAGGTAAATATGCTACAGTAATTGCAATTTTTGAGGAACAGTATAAGAAAGATTTGCCATTGACAGTAGTATCTCCTGGAACACAATCAAGAGACTTTACTCATATTGATGATATTATTTCTGGTTTATTATTAATTTCCAATAACAATTTAAATCATGAATGGCATTTAAGAAGTGGAACTAATGTGCCTATCTTAGAATTAGTAAAATATTTTGATTGTAATCATATGATTATACCTGAAAGAAGAGGTGAAAGATTTACAAGTGAAGAGTTTTATTCAGATACAAATAAATTAATTGGGTGGAATGCTAAAATATCTTTAAAGGATTATGTTAGTGAATTTAAAGAATCTTTAAAATAAAGAACATTTATTATGAAAATATTGGTTACTGGAGCTGCAGGATTTATTGGTTTTAGTCTTTCTAAGTTTCTCTTAGCTAAAGGATTAAAAGTTATAGGTTTAGATAATATTAATGATTATTATGATCCTAAGTTAAAGTATAGCAGACTTAAAGTTTTAGGTATTAAAAAGAAAAATGCAACAATATTTAATTCTACAAGTTCAAATGATAATTTCACGTTTGTAAGAATGGATCTTAATGATAAAGAGAATTTATCAAACTTATTTGATAATGAAAAATTTGATATAGTATGCAATCTAGCAGCTCAAGCTGGTGTAAGATATAGTCTTACAAATCCTGAAAAATACATTGAAAGTAATATAAATGCTTTTCTTAATATTTTAGAATGTTGTAGAAATAATAAAATAAAAAATTTGATATATGCTTCAAGCTCAAGTGTATATGGAAGTAATAAAAAGCTTCCTTTTTCAGTTAAAGATAATGTAGATAATCCAATCAGTTTATATGCTGCTACCAAAAAAAGTAATGAATTAATGGCTCATACATATAGCCATTTATTTAATATACCTTCAACTGGTCTTAGGTTTTTTACAGTTTATGGGCCATGGGGAAGACCAGATATGGCCTTATTTATATTTACAAAATCAATTTTGGAAAATAAACCAATTGACATATATAATTATGGCAATATGCAAAGAGATTTTACATATATAGATGATATAGTTGAGGGGATATATAAAATTATTATTGGAAAAAAAAATAAGACATATAGCTTATATAACATAGGGAACAATAGTTCAATAAATCTGATGGATTTTATTTATGAGATTGAGAAAAATTTAAAAAAAGAAGCAAAGAAGAATTTTTTGCCAATTCAGCCAGGAGATGTATCAAAAACATTGGCTAATGTGGATGGATTAATAGAGGACTATAAGTATCACCCATCAACTAAAGTTAAAGATGGAATTCAAGAATTCATAAGTTGGTATTTAAATTATTACAAAATTGAAAAATAATATTAAGGGAATAATACTAGCAGGTGGACATGGCTCCAGATTGCTTCCGTTGACAAGGGGAATTTCAAAGCAATTACTTCCAGTTTATGATAAGCCTATGATATATTACCCGCTTTCAACTTTAATGTTATCAGGAATAAGAGAAATACTAATTATTTCAACTCCTAGAGACCTTCCTAGGTTTGTTGATTTATTAGGGGATGGCTCTAAAATTGGATTAAAAATATCATATAAAGAGCAACTATTTCCTAATGGTATAGCTGAATCATTTATTATAGGTACTGAATTTATTGAGGGCAGTAATGTTTGCTTAATATTAGGAGATAATATTTTTTATAAGAAAAATTTTAATAAATTATTGATGCAAGCATCAAAGAATTTATATAAAGGAAAATCTACAATTTTTTCCACTGAAGTCAAAAATTCTAAAGAATTTGGAGTAATAGAATATAATGAAAATAATGAAATTTCTATGATTGTCGAGAAACCAAATTATACTAAAAGTAATAATATTGTTACAGGATTATATTTTTACACTAATGATGTTATAGAAATTGCAGCTAAATTAAAACCAAGTAAAAGAGGTGAATTAGAAATAACAGAAATTAATCAATACTATTTAGATAGAAATAAGTTAGAGGTTTTAAAGTTAGAATCTAATTCTATTTGGTCTGATACAGGGACATTCGATTCATTGATTGAAACTTCAAAATATTTTTATGAATATGAAAATAAAACTGGAAATAAGATAGGATGTGTTGAAGAAATTGCATTAAAATTAGGATATGTAAATAAGTCTGAATTCATTGATTTATGTAATTCTATGGTAAACAGTAAATATGGAAAATATTTACTAAAAAAAGCTGAAAAATATTAAAATGAAATTTATTGAAACGAAATTTAGTGGATTATATATCATTAAGCCTTTAGTTATTATAGATTCTAGAGGTTTTTTCAAAGAAACTTTTAGTAAAAGAATAATTGAAGATAAATTGGACTTTAGGTTGAATTTTTGTCAGGATAATCATGTTTTTTCTAATAATATGGTTTTGAGAGGTCTTCATTTTCAGAAAAACCCTTATACCCAAGCAAAAATAGTTTATGTAAGTAATGGTAAGATTTTAGATGTAGTTGTAGATATTAGAAAGGATTCTAAGACTTATGGAAAATATTTTTCTATTGAATTAAGTTCTGAGAATCATAAAATTTTATTCATACCAAAGGGATTTGCACATGGTTACTTAACATTAGCTGATAATACTTGTGTTAATTATAAAGTTGACAATTATTATAACGAGGAAGCAGAAGAAGGAATTCAATTTAATGACAAATATTTAAATATCAAATGGGGAATTCCTCATGAGAAATTAATAATCTCTGAAAAAGATAAAAAAATACCATCGTACAAATGGTAAAAACTAAGAATATATTAGTTACCGGATCTTCAGGTCAATTAGGTTCTGAATTATTCAATATTTCATCTAATTACAATAATTATTCATTTGTATTTATGTCCAGGAATGAACTTGACATAAATAATCATAAATCATTTATAGAAATAATTGAACAATTTAAAATTAATTTAATTATTAATTGCGCAGCTTATACAAATGTTGAAAAGTCAGAAGAAGAAAAGGAAATTTGTAATTTAACAAATGCTATTTCTGTTGATAAAATTGCTAAGATATGTGAGGAAAGATCTATTCAATTAATACATATATCCACTGATTTTGTGTTTGATGGAAATAAGACAGTTCCATATACCGAAATAGATGAACCTAATCCAATTAATTACTATGGTCTAACAAAATTTAATGGTGAAAAATTTATTTTAAAATACGATTTAAAAAAATCAATAATAATTAGAACATCATGGTTGTATTCTTCATATGGAAAAAATTTTGTAAATAATATTATAGATAGAATTAAAATTGGAAAGAAAATAGATGTTGTTGAAAATGAAATAGGTTCTCCTACTAACGCAATGGATCTAGCTAGATTTATATTAGAGATTACACCAAAATTAAACAACTCAAGTACTGAAATATACAATTTTTCAAATTCTGAATTTTGTAGTAGATATGAATTTGCAGTCCAGATTAATGATTATTATAATGGAGGATTAACTATTAATCCCGTTACAACTAACAATATCAAAATTGCTAGACCAAGATTTACTGCTTTAAACTGTAATAAAATAGAAGAAGTATTTAATGCTAAATTAAAATCCTGGAAAGATAGTTTATTAAATCATATAATACACAAAAAAACATATTTAGAAGTTGAATAAAAGAAACATTTTAATAACTGGAGGTGCAGGATTTATTGGATCCAATTTTATCAAATATTATTTGAATAAGCATGATGATATTGATATCATAAACCTAGATGCATTAACATATTCAGGATCACTAAAAAATTTAGGTGATATAGAATCACACAAAAGATATAATTTTATCCATGGTGATATTTGTGATAAAAGTTTGGTTGAATCCATTTTCAATGATTTTAATGTTAATGGAGTTATAAATTTTGCTGCTGAGACTCATGTAGATAATTCAATCGTTGATCCTGAAGTTTTTATTAGATCAAATGTTAATGGGGTATTTAATCTTCTAAATATTGCATATAAATATTGGATGGATAACCCATTTAAATATAAAGATACTTATAGTGATTCAATATTCTATCAGATATCAACTGATGAGGTATATGGCAGTATTTTAAAAGGGAGTTTTAATGAGGAAAGTAATTTATCCCCAAATTCTCCATATGCTGCATCAAAAGCTTCAGCTGATATGTTGGTTAGAAGCTATAATAAGACATTTGGATTAAATACAATTATATCTAGATCTTCAAATAATTTTGGACCCAATCAGCATTTTGAAAAATATATCCCTATGATTATCTGTAATGCTTTGGATAAGACACCTATTAGTGTATATGGAAGTGGAAATAATGTTAGAGATTGGATTTATGTTTTAGATCATTGTAGAGCTATTGACTTAATATTTGATAAAAAAAATATTGGAGAAATATTTAATATTTCGTCTGGCAATGAAATTACAAATAATGATTTAATGAAAAAGATATTTATGTTATTAGGAGAAATAAAAAATAAATCTGTTGAAGATTTTTTGGTTTATAAAAAATTTGTTGAAGATAGGCCTGGCCATGATTTTAGATATTCTGTTGATAACGGTAAACTCAAAAGACAGTTAAACTGGAATGAAGAGTTAAAATTTGATGATAATTTGAAAAGTACAATTTCCTATTATTTGAAGTATGAGAAAAAAATAAAATAAAGAATTATGAAAAATAAAATTAGCATCTTGGATTGCACCCTTCGTGATGGAGGATATATAAATAATTGGGAGTTTCCAACGCAGTCAACAAAAAAAATTATTACATCATTAATTGATGCTAAAATAGAAATTATTGAATGTGGATTTGTAAGTCAAAAGAAAGGTGTCGAACTAAACTCTACTTTGTTTAAGAATTTTCATCAGGTAAATGAACTTCTAGGAGAATTAGATAGAAATATTAGTCACACAGATTTTTGTGTAATGATAAATAAGGGAGATTATAATTTATCAACTCTCCCTGAGTATAATGAAAAAAAAGATATCATAAATATGATTCGCTATGCTTTTCATAAAAAAGATTGGCAAGACGCTCTTAATGATATCAGAATCATTATTGAGAAAGGGTATAAAGTTTATGTTCAAGGTATGGTAACTTTATCATATTCTGATTTAGAAATCATTCAAATGATAAAGGAATTTAACAAACATAATATTTACGCCATGTATATAGTTGACAGTTTCGGAGCAATGTTTGGTGATGATTTTAGAAGGTTGCATTATTTATTTGAAAATAATCTTAAACAAGGAATTAGGCTAGGATATCACTCTCACAACAATTTGCAACTTGCATATTCGAATGCTATTGACTTTATAAAGACCAAAAATATAGATAGAGAAATAATAATTGATTCTTCAATACATGGAATGGGAAGGGGTGCAGGTAATTTAACTACTGAACTTTTGGCTGATTATATGAATAAGAAAAAACATACGAAATATAATATAGTTCCTATATTGGAAACTATTGATGAATATTTGGAAGCAATTTACAGAGAAAATTACTGGGGTTATTCAATCGCACACTTTTTATCAGCTTCTAATGGATGTCATCCAAATTATTCCACATATTTGGTCAATAAAAAAAATCTGTCGATTGTTGATATTCAAAAAATTTTAAGCTTATTAGATGACGTAGAGAAGAAAAATTTTAATAAAGAAAATATTAAAGAATTATATATCAATTTTAAATCAAATGATGGTTCACCTACTAATTTTAATGTAGACTTTTTTAAGAATCAAAAGATTTTAGTAATAGCTCCAGGCCCCAATTTAATTAAACAAAAAGAAACTGTAGAGAATTTTATTAATACTAATAAACCATTAGTTATTGCTGTAAATCATATCCCTAAAAACTTAAACACAAATTATTTTTTCTTTTCAAATCAAAAGCGCTATGATAAATTTATTGATAATATCGATCCTGATAAATTAATTATTACTACTAATATTAATGTAAACACGAACATTAGTAAATATAATGTAGTAGATTATCATAGTCTTGCTACAAAAACAAGCAATAAAAATGATAATGTAACTATTCTTTTATTAAATCTTTTAATAGATCAAAAAGTTAAAGAAGTATTTCTTGCAGGTTTTGATGGGTATAAGTTTGATTCTGGCAACTATAGTTACACAGAATACGATCGAATTGTTGAAAAAAAAGCCATGAACCAGCAGAATGAAAATATCATAGCTTCCTTAAAGGAAGTTCGCGAAAAGCTATCTATGAATTTCATTACAGAATCAGTTTTTAAATAACAACATGATTATGAATAAAAAGATTATTGGCATAATCCCTGCAAGATATAAGTCATCCAGATTTCCTGGCAAACCATTAGTAAAATTGCTTGGCAAACCTATGATTGTTTGGGTTGCAGAATTAGCAAGTATAGCTTTGGGAAAAAAAAATGTTGTTATTGCAACAGATGATTTTAGAATTGTTAAAGTTGCTGAAGAAGCAGGCTATAAAACCATAATGACCTCTGAAAAACATTTGACAGGAACTGACAGACTCGTTGAAGTGGCAAGAAAAATTAAATCAGATATATATATAAATATTCAAGGTGATGAGCCAACTGTTGATCCTAATGTAATACTGAAAGTGGCAGAGGAAAAAATAAATAATCCAAATAGTATTGTTTGTGCAATGGCAAAATTAGATTCAACAGAAGATCCTAATAATATAAATATTCCTAAAGTTATTGTAAATGAAAATAAGAATTTGATATATATGTCAAGGTTAGCTATACCAGGATATAAAAATAAATCAAATAAGCCACAAAATTATTATAAACAAGTTTGTGTATATGCTTTTAATCAGGACCAATTATTGAGTTTTGGTGATTTTGGCAGGAAAAGTAAATTAGAGGAATGTGAAGATATAGAGATTTTAAGGTTTTTAGATTTAAAAACCTCAATAAAAATGGTAGAAGTTGAGGGAATTTCTTATGCTATTGATGTGAAAGAGGATATTGATATAGTTAATAATCGCTTAAAAGAAATTCATAAAAAATAACGAGTTTATAACTAATGTTAATAGGCACTAATAAAAGCTAGAGTAATAATATGAATATAAAGGAATATGACAAAATGCAACACTATGAAAACAACTTTCAAGTTGCGATTGATTTTGATGGTGTTGTTCACGGTAATTCAAAAGGATTTCATGATGGAACAGTGTATGACCCACCTATTGAGGGTTCAATAGATGCAATTAAGTGGTTTAATTCTCAAGGCTATGATATAGTTCTATTCACAGCAAAAGTAAAACCAGATAGGCCACTCGTAAATAATAAAACAGGTGAGGAACTAATATGGGAATGGTTAAAGAAATATGAAATAGATACTTTTATAAAAGAAATAACTTGTGAAAAACCAAGAGCTATTTGTTACATAGATGACAAAGGAATAAGGTTTGATAATTGGAATAATACAATGGATTTTTTTAAATCAAATTATAAATAATTAAATATTTTAAAGTGAATACATTTTTAGTAACTGGTGCAGCGGGGTTTATAGGCTCCTCATTGGCAAAAAAATTAATTGAACTTGGAAATAATGTAGTTACAATTGATAACTTATCTACAGGATCAATAAATAATTTGCCAGAAGGTATAATTTTTTATAAAGGCAACTGTCAAGATGAAAAAATTATAGAAAAGATTGAAAAATATTCTTTTGATGCAATTTTTCATATTGCAGGACAAAGTTCTGGCGAAATAAGTTTTGATGATCCTGTTTATGATTTGCAAACAAACACACAATCTACTTTAATGCTTTTGAAATTAGCATTAAAAACAAATTGTAAAAAATTTATTTATGCCTCTACAATGTCTGTTTATGGAGATCAGCCTGATAAGCCTGTTTCAATTGATCTAAAGCCTAATCCAAAATCATTTTATGGAGTTGGAAAGTTAGCTAGTGAAAATTATATGAAAATATATCAAAATTATGGAATTAATTGTACTGCTCTGAGACTTTTCAATGTTTATGGTCCAGGTCAAAATCTGGATAACTTAAGACAAGGTATGGTAAGTATCTTTATGGCTCAAGCGATTAAAAACAATAAAATTATTGTTAAAGGAAGTAAAAAAAGATTTAGAGATTTTATCTATATAGATGATGTTGTAAATGCATTTCTTAAGGCTTATAATAAAGATAATGTAGGTTTTAACATTTTTAATATTTCAACTAAGAAGAAAACAACAATTAAACAGTTAATTAATATAATTATAAAAAGTTCTGAGGATAAAATTGAAATAATATATTCAGGCTCAACACCTGGTGATCAATTTGGTATAGTTGGTAATTATGATTCAGCAATTCAAAAATTAAATTGGGAGCCAAAATTTGATTTAGAAACTGGAATGAAAAAGATGTTGACTTGGGCAATAAAGCAAAAAACTAAATGAATTATATAAATGAAAAAGATTAAAGATTTAAGGATAGCGGTTGTTGGATTAGGATATGTAGGATTGCCTCTTGCAGTAGAATTTGCAAAAAAATACAAAACAATTGGTTATGATTTAAATAAAGAAAGAGTATATAGACTAAGTAATGGTATAGATGACACTTTGGAGTTAACTTCAAAAGAAATAAAATCAGTATTTACTAAAAGAAAAAATACTAAGGGACTCTATATAAGTAATAATATAAAGGATATAAGAAAATGTAATGTATATATTATAACAGTCCCAACCCCTATCTACAAAAATAAAAAACCGAATTTAACACCACTTTTAAATGCAACGATTTCAATTGGAAAAATTCTTTCTAAAGGTGATACTGTTATTTATGAGTCTACTGTTTATCCAGGAACAACTGAAGAAGAATGTGTACCTCTTCTAGAAAAAAATAGTAATCTGGTTTTTAATAAAGAATTTTATGTAGGTTATTCTCCAGAAAGAATAAACCCTGGAGATAAAAAGAAAACACTAACTAAAATAATTAAGGTTACCTCTGGCTCTAACAAAAAATCTTCAAAGTTTGTAAAAAATTTATATAATTCAATTATTAAGGCTGGAACATTTTCTGCATCATCCATTAAGGTTGCAGAGGCTGCTAAAATTATTGAAAATTCTCAAAGAGATGTAAATATTGCATTTACAAATGAATTAGCAAAAATTTTTAATTTGTTAGAAATAAACTCAAATGATGTTTTTGCAGCAGCAAACACAAAATGGAATTTCCTTCCGTTTAAACCAGGTCTTGTTGGAGGACATTGTATAGGGGTTGACCCCTACTATTTAGCTCACAAGGCAAAATTGCTTGGCTATTCCCCTGAGATAATTTTGGCTGGAAGAAGAATTAATGATTCAATGGGTAAATATATTGCTGATCAAATCATTGAAATATTAAACTCAAAAAAAATTAATGTTAAATCTGCTGAGGTTCTTGTTTTAGGAATTACTTTCAAAGAAAATTGTCCAGATATAAGAAATTCAAAAGTAATAGATATGGTTAAATACTTTAGTAAAAGTCGAATTAAATTTGATATTTATGACCCATGGGTTGATAAAAATTTAGTTAAGAAAAATTTTAATCTAGAAGTATCAAATAAACTCAAATCTAAAAAATATGACTCAGTTATTTTAGCTGTATCTCACAAGCAATTTAAATATTTAAATTTAAAAAATATCACTAAGAAAAATTCTTTTGTTTATGACGTAAAGGGATTTTATGGTTCAAAATCAGATTATTCTTTATAAAAATGTCAAGTAATAATTATAAGATAAGTGTAGTAATCGCATTTTGTTGCAAGAGGTACAATCAATTAAATCTATTAGTTAATTCAATTAATAATCAAACTTATAAAGCTGATGAAGTTTTAATTATAAGTGATGGACCTGACAGTAATCTTAAGGAAAATTTAATTTCTAATTCATGTAAAATTTATCACGCTCCTAAATCAGGCGTTCCTGGCCCCTTAAGAAATTTAGGTATATTAAAATCAAAAAATAAGTATATTGCAATTACTGATGATGATGATATTTGGCATTCAAGAAAATTAGAATATCAGATTAAAGCATTTAAAAATTATCCTAATAATTCAGCTGTGTTCACAGATTGCGTCATTTTTGAAAATGAACAAACTGTTGATTTAAATGCTATAATATCAGAGAAAATATTAGTTGAAAATATTGATTTTAATTCAATGTATTTAAAAAATATGCTACCACTATCTTCAGTGATGATTAATACAGATTTGTCTGATAATTTGTTTACAACAGACAAGTATTTTAGGGCTTGGGAAGATTATGAATTATGGTTAAGAATGTTAGAAAAAAAAAATAAGATTATAAAAATAAACTTAAAGCTCTTATTTTATAGAGTAAATCCTGGTTCGATGCGAAATAATTTTTTATTAACAATGATTTACCGACAATATAATTTTTTGATTAAAAAATCAAATCCTAATTTTATTTTAAAAATTAAGCTTACTGTTTTGTTTTTTCTTAGAGTAATTAAATTTTCAATTAAAGGTATACGTCCATGAATTTAAAAAATGTAAAAAATATAAAAAACTTTATTGTTTATGAAGACAATGATTATTATTCAGTTATTGAAAAAATTGATGTTAATACATATGGATTTGTATGTGTATTAAATCATAAAGGAATGATTGTTGGCGTAATTACTGACGGTGACATAAGAAGGGCTAGTTTGCGAATAAAAAATTCATTGACTAATCTATTAGCTAAGGATATTATGAATAAAACTTATTATAATATTCAGAAGAATGATTTATTTAATAAATCATTTATTGATTTTAACTTAAATAATAGAATATATTCATTTATTCCAGTTACTGATGATAAAAAACATTTGTTATCAATACTAATAAGAGATTATAAAGGTTTTTCATTTCCCTTGGACAGAAATTCAGTTTTTATAATCTCTGAAATTGGAAATAATCATCAGGGTGATATAAAGTCTGCATTTGAACTTGTAAGATTAGCTAAATGGGCAGGTGCTGATTGTGTAAAATTTCAACATAGAAATTTAGATCAGCTCTACAGAAATAATAAAGAATCTGATGAGGATTTAGGAACAGAATATACATTAGATCTATTAAGTAAATTTTCTTTATCAAAAAATGAATTATTTAAAGTTTTTGATTATTCATTAGAAATGGATATAATGCCTTTATGTACACCTTTTGATAATAAAGCACTTGAAGATTTGGAAGAATATGGGAAACTTTCAATGTATAAAGTTGCATCAGCTGACCTTACAAATCATGATTTATTATTAAATGTTATAAAAACAGAAAAGCCTATTATTTTAAGTACTGGTATGGCTACAAATGATGAGATTATAAAATCTGTGCAATTATTAGAAAAAAATTCTGCAAATTATGCTTTATTACATTGCAATTCTACATATCCTGCTCCATACAAAGACATAAACCTGAAATTTATAAATAAATTAAAAGAAATCTCTTCAGATGGAATAATTGGCTATAGTGGTCATGAAAGGGGATTCCATATTCCAATTGCAGCAGTAGCTTTAGGTTGTAAAATTATTGAAAAACATATGACTAAGGATAGATCTTTAGAAGGAAATGATCATAAGGTTAGTTTACTTCCAAATGAATTTAAAATAATGATTGAAAATATTAGAACACTTGAAGACTCATTAAAATATTCTGAAATAAGGGTTCTGAGTCAGGGTGAATTAATAAATAGGGAGAATTTAGCTAAAAGCATTGTTGCAAGTAGAGATATAAAGGTTGGCAGTGAATTTACAAGAGGAAATTTATCAATTAAAAGTCCAGGAAAGGGTTTGTCCCCTTATAGAATTGATGAAGTGATTGGCAAAATTGCTTCAAGAAGTTTTATGACGGGCGAATTTATTTATGAAACAGATATTAATGATAATTATGAGAAACCTAAAGATTTTAATTTTGATTTTAAATTTGGAATTCCTGTTCGTTTCCATGATTATTATAAAATGATGGAGAAATCAAATTTTGATTTTTTTGAATTTCACTTTAGTTATAATGATTTAAGTGTTGATATTGAACATTTTCCAAAATCTAATTGTGGTTTAGTTGTTCACGCTCCAGAGTTGTTTGAGAATGATCACATATTAAATCTAGCTTCTAAATCAAATAAATATAGAAAAAAAAGTGAAAATCATTTGAAAAGGGTTGTAGAAAAAACTATAGAATTAAGAAAATATTTTAATTGCCCAGAACCTACACCTATAGTTGTTAATTGTGGAGGATTCAGTGAAGACGGTTTTGTGAATGACAATAAGACTGAATTGTATAATCTAGTAAAAACTTCTCTAGATTCTTTAAAAAATGATAATATTGAGTTTATCCCTCAGACAATGCCTCCATTTCCTTGGCACTTTGGTGGTCAGAGGTATCATAATTTATTCTGTGATCCAATTGAAATATCTAGATTTTGTAAGAAAAATAATTATAGAATATGTTTAGATATTAGTCATACATGGTTATTTTGTAATTATAAAGGCTTTTCTTTTGAAAAAGCTATTAATAGTTTTAAAAATATAGTAAAACATGTACATATAGCAGACTCTTCTGGGGTTGATGGTGAAGGATTACAAATTGGTAAAGGAGCAATAGATTTTAATAATTTTGCTCATCTTTATAAGAAAAATTTTAATGATGCGACTTGGATACCAGAAATTTGGCAAGGACACAATAATGATGGTGAAGGGTTTTGGTATGCATTGTCCAAATTAGAAAAAGAAATGAAAATTTAATAATTATGAAAAATTTTAAAGTTGAATGGCCAAAAAGAGGTCATAATTATCTTAAAAGTGAAATTGATGAGATTTCAAATATGTTGACTAATGATAATTTAGGATTAACACAAGGTGAAAATGTTAATCAATTTGAATGTGATTTTGGAAATTATATAGGAAATGAAAATTGTGTAGCAGTAATGAGTGCTGCTCACGCTTTAGATCTTATCGCTATGAAGATAAAATCACAGACAAATAAAAAAAAGGTTTTAATACCTGCACATACTTATTGTGCTACAGCTTTAGCTTTTGTTAGACAGGAGTTTGAAATTATTTGGATAGACATTGATCCAAATAGTTTCACAGTTGATGTTGAACAATTAAATAAAGCAATTAGTCTTTATGATAATATTGCGGCCTTTGTCCTTGTACATCTTTACGGATATATGTCAAAAAACATGTCTAAAATAAAAGAAATATGTGATCTAAATGATATTGTTTTAGTAGAGGACTGTGCGCAATCATTAGGTGCATTTAGTGATGATGGAATTCATTGTGGAAATTTTGGTGATTATGCATGCTTTTCTTTTCATGCTCAAAAGAATTTAACTACTCTTGGCGAAGGTGGTATGCTTGTTGTGTCAAGTAAAAATGAAGCAGACCAATTCAGACAACTAAGAATTAATGGACATTTACCTTTTAGTAATAAAAATAAATATTGGTTGCCTGCTATGGTTGATGTAGTTGAGACTATAGAAAATATAACACCAATAAAAAGTACTATGAATGAATCTCAAGGATTGATTGGAAGTTTAGTTCTAAAAAGAATTAATAGTCTTTTTGAAAAAAGAAGAAATTATTCTCTTCGATTTAAAAATGAAATTAATTTTGATTCTGTTTCTTTTCAAAAGGATATTGGAGAGAAAAATCATGCTCATCATTTACTGCCAATAAGGATAAATTCAAATAAATATAATAGGGATGATATAATTGAAATTTTATCTTCTGACTATGGAATACAAGCTATTGTACAATTTTATCCTTTAAACAGGTATGATTATTTTAGAAAAAATGTTGATGATTCAAATAATTTGAATGAAACAAATTTGTTTTTTGATAATATGCTTTCATTACCATTTTCACCAAATATTACTAATTCTGATATTAGTTATATGATAAACTCTTTTATTGAAACAATAAAAAAACTTGAATTACAATGACAGTTGCATTTATTCCAGCTAGAGGGGGATCTAAAGGTATTTATAAAAAGAATATAAAAAAATTAAATGGTAGGCCCTTAATTTATTGGTCAATTATTTCTGCTTTAGAGTCAAAGAAAATTGATAAAATAGTAGTTTCAACAGACGATGATGAAATTATAAATACTATAAAGAATTTTAATTTTGATTTACAAATAGATAAAAGACCTGATATTTTATCTACTGATCAAGCAAAGACAATTGATGTTTTAAATGAATATGCAATAAGAAATCCTAAATATGATTCATATGTGTTATTACAGCCAACATCTCCATTAAGACAAAAGCAAATTATTGATAAATGTATTTCTAAGTTTGAAGTGTCAAATTGCGAGGTTTTGGTTTCTGGTTATTGGACTCATATTACTGAATATGGAACACATCAAAATGCTAGAAGACAAGATTTAAATGAATTTTTCTATGATGATGGAAATATTTATATACTTTCAAAAGAAACTATATTAAAGAAAGAATGGTTTAGTAAAAATCATATAAAATATATAAACACTTTTCCATATGTTATGGAAATTGACACAATAGATGAGTTTAATACATTGGAAATTTTAATGAAAAATAAAGATGAATTATAAAAAACCTTTTTATCAAGTACCAACCGTAATATATGGAAATAATTCAATTAAAAGAGTTGAAGAAATTCTTCCTAACGATTTAGAAAACTGTTTAATTGTTATTGATTCAATTTTAGATTTAAATATTGATTTTTTTAAAAAAATATTATCTCCTAAAAGAAATGTTTTATTGGAATATTTTGACGCATCAAAGCATGAACCACATACATGGGACATCGATGAATTAAGAGATAAGTATATAAATAAAAATATATTATCAATTATTGGTATTGGAGGTGGTTCAACTTTAGATGTAGCAAAATCATTATCCATAACTCTAGTTAGTGGACAGAACAGTAATCAGCTACAAGGTTGGGATCTTGTAAATGTTAAGCCTATTTACAAATTAGGAATTCCAACTATTGCAGGTTCTGGTTCTGAGGCAAGCAGAACAGCAGTATTATTTGATGGAACAAAAAAACAAGGAATTAATAGTAAACATTCTATGTTTAATTCCATTATTCTAGATCCAACTCTTACGTCCACTGTTGATAAAGATATTGCCTTTTATTCAGCAATGGATTGTTATATTCATAGTGTTGAGAGTATTACTGGAACAATGATAACACCTCTATCTATGTTTTATGCAAAAGAAGCATTAAATATATGTAATGAGAGATTTCTTAATAATAATATGAATAATTGTATGTCATTAGCATCATATTTTGGAGGAGTATCTATTGTAAATTCTGAAGTTGGAATTTGTCATGCACTCTCATATGGATTGAGTGTAATGTTTAATATTAGGCATGGACTTGCAAATTGTTTAGTTTTTCAACATTTAAGTGAATTTTATGGCAACTATGTTAAAAATTTTAAAACTATGTTAAAAAATCAAAATATTGTTTTAGATAAAAATATTTGTATGGATATTAGTGATTCAGATTTAAACACATTAGTTAATATAACTTATATGATGGAAAAACCTCTTATAAATGCCCTTGGTGATAACTACAGAGATATTTTGAATGAAACCAAAATAAAAGAAATTTACAGGAATATATAATTCTTATGTTAACAAAAATTATAATTGATAATAAGACCTATGATTTAAAGCCAAGAAATTTATTAAAATCAGATAATTGTTTTGAGAATTATTATGGTGTTGTTTCAAAAGAATATATATACAAAAAAAGTATTAAATATTATGATTTATATAAAAAATATAAATATAAGTTGTGTAATGAAAAGTTGTCAAAACACAATTTTTTTAAAAAATTTGATATTATATATGGCTCGTCAGTAATTGTATTGATACAGATTATAATAGATAGATTCGAAATTCTTAATAAGATAAATAAATTAGAAGAAAAAAAAACGTTAGTTACTCCTGTTGGTCCTGGATTAATGATTCAATCAAAAAATACACAATCTTTATTTAAAATATTAGAAACTGATATATGGAATTCATGTCTTTTCACTTACATATGTAAATCTCATTTTCATGATATAGCAATTAAATCTGATGATTCAGTATTTAATATTACAACTAATAAAGCTCAAAAGAATTTATTTTATAGATTTTTAGAAGTTTCTAATGGTAACTATTATTTTAAATCACTTTATATAGGAAAAATTCCAGAATTATTTTTAAATATTTTTTTTAATAAAAAAATTGGGTTGAATAAAACCTTTACAGACCCTTATAATAATTCTGTTAATAATTTTGATGTTATAAAATCTACATCTTTTGATGATGTACTTTATAAAATATTAGAAATACTAGTTCCAAAAGTATCGGTTTATGATAATAAAGGATATAAAATATTATTTAGTGCAAATTCATTCTGGGCAGATGATAATTATAAAATAAAATTATATAATTCAATTGTATTTAATAAGGCTAAACATATCACTATTCAGCATGGAGGTAATTTAGGTTCAGCAAAATACAATACTTTTCAATGGTATCAGGAAATGGTTAGTGATAAGCTACTTACTTGGGGCTGGGGTATTAATCCTAAACATCATATATATAATTTTTCAAAAAATTTATTTTCAATATATAAATATTTACCTCAAAATAATTATGTTACTTTTTTTAACACAATAACCCCAAGATCTGGCTATTATATTTATTCTTTTCCACATTCATATGAAAATGTTAAATATATAGATGAAGTAAGTAAATTAGCCCTGTTTTTTTCAAGAAAATATAGTATTAGGATTAGAAATTACCCAAACGACTTAGGATGGAATCAAAAAAAATATTGGAAAAGTCAAAATATTAAAATATCCTATAATAGTTATTTAGAGGATTTATATAGATCAAAAATTAGAATTGTAACATTTAATGCTACAACAATGCTTGAATGTCTAATTATTAATCGTCCAACTATAATCTTCTTAAATATGGATTTTTTCCCAATTAATGAGTCTGAGAAACCAATTTTTAATTTGTTATCAGAATGTATGGTGTTGCATTATGATTTAAAAACATTAAAATTATGGTTAGATGAAATATCTGATAATTATTATGCCTGGTGGTACTCAAATGATGTTCAAAATGCAATTAAGATTTTTACTAAAAGACATGCTAATACTGATTCTAAATTGTCTTTTAATAAGTTAATTAAAAATGCCACGTAAAACTTATAGAATAATTTCAAATACTTTTTTAGTTGGACTAAAATCAGCTTTGAATTTATTATTTTTTTCATTTTTATCTAAATATTTAGGATCTAGATTATTTGCTGTATACAATTTTTATACAGCTTTTTTTATTTCCTTTAAAGGTTTGTTAGATTCTGGCACATCACAATATATTTTAAGTCAATCTGAAAATAATATTAAATGGAAATATTATACTTTTATTTTAATTCCAATTATTCAATTCTTATCTTTCCTTCTAATATTTTCAATATATTTTTTATTAGTTAAGAATCAAAATTCAACTTTTATTGATGCATTTATAATTGTTTTTTTAAATTTTATTTTACAAATATATATAGGAAATTTTACCAATTTTTTTGAAAGATTTGAATTGACCAAAATATATACTTGGTTAAATTTTTTAGGAGCTGTTTTACAAATATTTTGCTTACTTATTTTTATCAATTTATTTAGTCCCTCAATATTGTATCTTTTTTCCTCTATTTGTATTTTATGGTTGATTTTAATTATAATTTTTATATCTGTAGGCTTTAATAAATTAAAGACTATTGAATTTTATCATAAGAATAGTAAAGAAAACATTCATAACTGGAATGCTTATCTGATTCCTTTAATTTTTTATGGATTAGTTTCTGCACTGTATAGTATTATTGATAGATTTTTTGCCTTCCAAACCAATGATGATATATCCCAGAATAAAATGGCTATAATTATTATGTTTATTGGAGTTGTTAGTGTAATAGTATCAGTTTATCTCAGAGATCTTACTAAATCCTTTTCTATACTTTCTAACAGGAATGCTTTAATAAAACTAAAAAGCGCAATGTATTTATCATCAATTGCCAGCATATTGGTTCTATTAATATCTATTCCTTTTACTAATTTTGTTGTAACTATTTTTTTTGATAAATCTTACTCTTTAAATTTAACTGAAATCATTTCTTTATGTTTTTATTTTTCATTTTACTTGTCTAATCAAATAATAATTGGCTACTATTACGCTAGAGGAATGACAAAATATATTTCGATTGTAGGAGTTATAGGTATGATATTATTATTTGTTTTGGCACTATATATTTACTTCGTTCTATCAATTACATCAAAATATATTGTTTTATTATTTATATTAAAACTTTCTTTATTGCAGTTTTATCAGCTAGTGTATTTTATAAATAATTGTTTTGATTTTAATAACTATAAGAATCTTGTTTTAGAGATACTAATTTCATTTGTAATTATGCTATTGACAGTATATATAATATATAATTTTAAATATAATATTTTAATTAATTTCTTATTATTAGCTGTATCATTTACCTCTCTGCTATTAATAAATAAGAAATTAATTAAGGATCAATTGAAAAAATATGTTTAGTTCTAAAAATATTGCTTTAGTATTTTTTATTTTTTATTCCTGTATTCTTCCTTTATCCTATCTTATAATGGGAGAATTAGATTTTTTTAACTTAGCCTGGACTACTGAATATGTATCATCAAATTCTAAAATAATAGGCGCTATATATATATTTTTTTCAGTCTTTCTTATCATTTATTTTCATCGTTATTTGTTTAGGATTGTTGCTTATAAACCTAGAAAACATTCCAATGAATCTTTATGGAATTTATTAGGCTTGCTTGGTGTTTTTATTCAATTATTTATAATAATATATAATAGCGGTAGAACTGCTTCTGTTATAAATTCAGAGAATTTAAGAGTAGTTACGTTTGTCGGTTACTTTGTTCAGCCACTTATTATAATAGGGATGGGCCAATTTATTTATGAAATAGTTATTTATAATAAATTAAGTAAACTACAATTATTATTCATTTCATTTTTTATTATTAATACGGTTTTAATTGGTAATAGAAGTGGAATTTTTGAGATCATTGCAATTACTTTATTTGTTTTAAATATTTTTCAAAAGACTCCTATAAAATTAAATTTTAAAGTAGTATTTAGAGCTCTATTTTTTGTTTTAATTTCTTTTATTATTATTGAATTCGCATTTATTATTAGGCAGAATGATGAATTATTTATTCTGCATGACATTTTATGGAGATTCTATATGAATATTCAGGTTTTGTTTTTAGCTATTGAGGATCATCAAGCGATATATGATATATTAACTTATAATCAACCTAGAGGTTTGATAGAAAATGTTTTTAGTTTTGCAGTTGATAGAACACATATTTCAAGTTCATTCAGGCTACCTAATTATTGGGGAGGTAATATAGGTGTTTTAGATAGCGGTCATATTGTTGGTTATGCATATGGACTTCATGGACTTTCATATGGTCTATTTAAGTTTTTTGGAGGTTTGGCATTCATTTTTATTGTTTTTAAAACTATTGGTTTTTTTGTTAAAAGAATTTGTTTAAATAAAAGATTATATTTTTGGCCGATTTGGATTTATTTCTTTTCAAGAATTTATTACGAATTTCTTATGAACCTTGGTTTAGATTCTTTGGTTGAAAAAACCTCAAAATTTTTCTTTTATTGTCTGCTTTCTTGTATGGTTATTATATTAATAAATTTATTTTTTGGAAAAAGAATGTATAGATAATCTAAAATAATTTGATGATAGTTGATTTACAAAAATTAGAATATGACACCCTAGATTTATATTCTAAAATATTTTTAGATATTCAATTAGATTATAATAATCTTATTAGTGATATTTATAGAAATAATAACATCACAAATCCTTTATTGTTTTCTAATATTTTAAGTAGAAATCTGCTTCAATCAGATCTCTTTATAAATTGTGTCAATATAATTCTTATTGATAATTTAATAAGGAATAATGATTTAAGAGAAGTCATTGTATATAATAAGACACTATACAAGCAAATTTTATTTTCATTCCCTAAATTAAAGGTGACATTTAAAAATAAAAATCATAGTAAGAAAAAAATAGAAAATTTATTTTTCAAGCCTATTTTAGATATAATTAGAATTATCATACAGTCTATACATTTGATTTATATTCGTAATCGTAAAAGAAGAATGAATTTAATTAATAGTGATAAGGTAATTTTATTAGACAGTTTTTTATTTGATAACAGTTTCAAATCAGAAAAATTTATTGACAGAAATTACACTGATTATGATAAATACATTTTAAAGGAATTAAAAGATAAAATTTTTTTACTTCCTACAATTTATTATAATTTTTTTTCAAGAAAAATATTAGATAAGATTTACAACAATTCTTCTGATAACCTAGTTTTTAAGTATGATTTTTTAAAAATTTCAGATTATATTGACTCATTATTTCTTTTATTTAATCAAAATATAAAGCCTGATAAATATACTTTAAGGAATATTGATATTTCATTATTAATTCAAGGATCACATAAATATAATAAGTTTAGCTTCCAAACATTTTATTCATTGCTTAATTATAAATTCATAGGAAGATTAAAGGAACTTAATATTAATATTGAAGGTCTTATTGATTGGAATGAAAATCAACCACATGACAGAGCATTAATTAAAGCCATGAAGGATTATTACCCAAATGTGTTGACTAAGGCATATCAAGGATTTATTATTTCTTATGATTATCATTTTTATCTATGTCCAATTAAGGAAGAAGTAATGAATTCGGTTATTGCTGATGAGATTTGTGTTGTAGGCAGTGGCTTAAATGAATATCTGAAAAAATTTACTTCAATGATAAATGTAAAGGTAGCTCCATCTTTTCGCTTTATAGATTCAAAATTTAGTAATATATCAGAATCAAATAATAAAAATAAAATTTTATTAGTATTGCCAATAAAT
>CEUA01027666.1_pt1 | contig 24121 bp, 17 predicted proteins | sample 361541 | NCBI WGS metagenome assembly CEUA01 (sample SAMEA2623079, study PRJEB7988) | marine metagenome | isolation source: saline water (ENVO:00002010), including
GATGCGATTATCTCTGATTTAAAGTTAAATCAGATTAAGAAGTTAGAAAGCAATAGCGGAAGAGCTAATGAATTTGTTGAAGCATTTATTCTAGATATTACCTGGGAAGATCATCAAAATGAGATGACTGCTTTGGAGAAGGTTACAAAACAAGATATTATTGATTTTGTTAATGCTAGATATAAGGATAATTATATTGTAGTCTATAAAAGGAATGGAGAGGATAAATCAGTTCTGAAGGTTACAAAACCTGCTATTACCCCTGTTTCAGTTAATCGGGAAGATCAATCAGAATTCCTCGTAGATTTATTAGCTGAAGAAACACAAGACATTGAACCTGTATTTATAGATTTCAATAAAGATATTCAGAGTTTAAATGTTGGAGATGTCTTATTGCTTTACAAAGAAAATACTGAGAACGAAAGATTTAAGTTGAATTATATCTTTGATATGGGTAAGGATCATGACAATAGGTTGAAATTAGCTATTGATTATCTGAATTTTCTAGGGACAGATAATATGTCTCCTAGTGATAAAGCAGAAGAGTTTTATAGATTGGGTTGTGATTTATTAGTTAATTGTTCCTCCGAAAAAACTCAAGTAACATTAAGTGGTCTTGCTAATAATTTTAGTGAGTCTGTAAAGCTTTTTGAAAATATATTAGCAAACGCTGTTGCTGATGAGGATGCTTTAGTTGAATTAAAATCAACTAAATTAAAAGAAAGAGCAGATGCAAAGTTAAATAGACAAACTATTTTATGGAGAGCAATGGGTAATTATGCAAAATATGGGACTAATTCTTCATTTATGAATATTTTATCAAAGCAGGATCTTGATAGTATCTCATCAACAGAATTACTTGGTTTAATTCATAATTTAACAACTTACAAACATCGTATCTCATATTATGGTCCAGAGAGTATACAGAAGGTAGCTTCTGAATTGGAAGGCTTGCATATTAATAAAACTGATTTAAAAGAAATCCCTCCCAAGAAAGAGTTTGTTGAGGGTGCAATGGATAGGCCAATAGTTTATGTTGTAGATTATGATATGAAGCAAGCTGAAGTTATGATTCTTTCAAAAGGTGACAAGCCTAATTTTAAGGATATGGATAAATATTCTAGTATTAAGTTCCATAATGAATATTTTGGTGGAGGGATGAGTTCTATTGTTTTCCAAGAAATAAGAGAATCAAAGGCACTAGCTTATTCTGTATATAGCACATATACAATGCCAAGAGACACTAATGCCTCTCATTATCTAATGAGTTATATTGGAACCCAGGCAGACAAGCTTTCAGAGGCAATGGTTGGTATGACGGAGTTGTTAGATGTAATGCCGGAAGCAGAATCTAACATGCTCAATGCTAAGGAAGCCATTGAGCAAAGAATAAGAACAGAGAGATTAACTAAATCAAATGTACTTTCTGAATATGAGAAAGCGTATCAACTAGGCATTAAACATGATATGAGGAAAGATCTTTATGAAGCTGTGCGAAATTTTGATATGAATAGTTTGAAAGAGTTTCATAATTCTTATATCTCTAATGGGACACGAGTAATAATGGTCTTAGGATCTAAAGATAATTTAGATCTCGATGTTCTAAAAGAGTATGGGGAAATAAAACATCTAACTTTAGAGGATGTATTTGGGTATTAAATTAAATTTATAAAACAATATAGTCGTGGATAATAATTTAAAAATAATTTATACAAAAACAGATGAAGCACCAATGTTAGCTACTTATTCGCTTCTTCCTATTATACAGGCATTTACAAGTCAAGCAGGCATCGAATTCGATGTTAAGGACATCTCATTAGCAGCAAGAGTTTTAGCTGCTTTTCCAGATTATTTAGAAGAAAACCAGAGGGTAGATGATGCGTTAGAAGAACTTGGCAGATTGGTTAGCAAGCCACAAGCAAATATTATTAAATTGCCTAATATCTCTGCCTCTGTGCCACAACTCATTGCGACAATCCAGGAATTGCAATCAAAAGGATTTCAGGTTCCTTCTTATCCGGAATCTCCAAAAACAGATGTAGAAAAAGAAACTCAAGCACGGTATAATAAGATTAAAGGCTCTGCTGTGAATCCAGTTTTAAGAGAAGGGAATTCTGACAGAAGAGCTCCTAAGGCAGTGAAAAATTATGCTAAGATTAACCCTCATAAAATGGGTAAATGGAATTCTAATTCTAGAACTCATGTTGCTACAATGAGTGAGGGGGATTTTTTGCATAATGAGAAATCAGTTTGTGTAGAAGCTGATACCGAAGTAAGAGTTGAACTTCATAAAGCTGATGGGTCTATTTCTGTATTAAAAGAAAAGGTATCTCTTTTGTCAGAAGAAATTATAGATTCTGCTGTAATGAGTAAGAAATCTTTATTATTGTTTATAGATAGAGAGATTAAGAATGCTAGAGATACAGATATCTTACTTTCTTTACATATGAAGGCTACTATGATGAAGGTTTCTGATCCTATTATATTTTCTCACGTTGTACATGTGTTTTTTAAGGATTTAATTAAAAAGCATGAATCTGTTTTGAATGATCTAGGTGTAGATTTTAGAAATGGTTTCGGTGATTTGGTAAGCAAAATACAAGAATTGTCACCTGAAAAGCGACAAGAAATTGAGGGCGATATCGATTTATTATTTGCAGATAATGCAAAATTAGCCATGGTAGATTCTGATAAAGGAATTACTAATTTACATGTTCCTTCTGATGTTATTATTGATGCTTCTATGCCAGCAATGATTCGCTCTTCTGGTCAGATGTGGAATAAATTTAATAAAACAGAGGATACAAAAGCTATTATACCTGATAGTTCTTATGCGAGTATTTATAGTGCAACTATTGATTTTTGTAAAGAGAATGGGGCTTTTAATCCAGCAACAATGGGAACTGTTCCTAATGTTGGTTTAATGGCTCAAAAAGCAGAAGAGTATGGCTCTCATGATAAAACTTTTGAAATTACTGATAATGGAGTGATTCGGGTTATAAATTTATTAGGAGATATCTTGACTGAACATACTGTTGAAGAAGGTGATATATGGAGAATGTGTCAAACAAAGGATGAACCAATTAAGGATTGGGTGAAATTGGCAGTAAATAGAGCAAAAGCTACAAATTGGCCTGCGGTTTTCTGGTTAGATCAGAATCGATCTCATGATGCGGAGATTATCCTTAAGGTAAATAGATATCTAAAGAAATACGATACTAGTGGCTTAGATTTGCAAATTTTAGCGCCATATGATGCTTGTAAGTTTACTTTAGAAAGAGTTAGAAATGGTGAGAATACAATATCAGTCACTGGTAATGTACTTAGAGATTATTTGACAGACTTGTTTCCTATTTTGGAGCTAGGAACTTCTGCCAAGATGTTATCTATCGTCCCTTTGATGAATGGTGGGGGGTTGTTTGAAACTGGTGCTGGTGGTTCTGCACCAAAACATGTTCAACAATTTACTGAGGAAGGACATCTGCGATGGGATTCTTTGGGTGAGTTTATGGCTATTGTAGTTTCTCTAGAACACCTTGCTGAGGTGCATAGTAATCCAAAAGCAAAAGTATTGGCAGATACTTTAGATACTGCTATTGAAAGGTTGTTGAAAAATGGAAAATCTCCGAGAAGAAAAGTAGGCCAGATAGACAATAGAGGATCTCATTTTTATTTAGCAATGTATTGGGCAGAAGAATTAGCAAAACAATTAGATGATCTAGCATTGCAAGCTGTCTTTGATGTTGTGTTGACTGATTTGCAAAATAATGAGGAACAGATTATTGCTGAATTAAATGGTGTTCAAGGGAGATTAGAAGATATTAAGGGGTATTATTTTCCAGATACTGAAGCAGTCTTTACGGCTATGAGACCAAGTGTAACATTAAATACTATTATAGATAATCTATAGGGCTTGATATAGTTAATTCATTATCAGAAGATTATATTTGAAGTTATTGGTTTTTTTTGTAATATTGAGAAATAAAAAATGGAGAAGCCGAAGGCCATAAAGAGTAGGCAATTAAAATTATTTAATTATGGAAAAGCAAATGTCATTAGGGGATTGGATTATAACTTATTTAGTAACGTGTATTCCTTTGGTAGGAATTATCATGTTATTTGTTTGGGCTTTTGGTGAGGCTGGAGGCCAGCCTTCTAAAAAAACTTGGGCTCAGGCTTCATTAGTGTGGATTTTAGTTGTAACAGTCTTGTGGTTTGTGGTTCTTGGATCTGTATTTGCTGGAATGGCAGGTTCTGGTTATTATTAATTTGCAGAAATTTGAATCATTTACTCAAATAATATAAATTTATAAAATATGTTTTGTAATAAATGTGGTAAAGAAATAAATGATGAAGCAGTTGTTTGTACTGGTTGTGGTTGTGCGGTAAATGATTCAAAAGCTTTGAAGGATAATAGAGGACTCATAACAATTTTATTGTGTTGGTTTCTTGGTGTGCTTGGCGCACATAGATTTTATACTGGTCATACTACAGTTGGGGCAATACAACTTTTAACTTTAGGAGGATGTGGTATTTGGGTGCTCATTGATTTCATTATGTTGTTATTAGGTAATTTTAAAGATGTGGAGGGAAATATTATTAAAGTAATTTAATTAAAGATACTTCTTTAATTAGAGAGAACAGTACGACTCTCTTAATTATAGTTATCCTTATTGGTGTTATTTCTTGGTTGCTTTTAGCACTTTCTATATGAAGAATCTGTCATTAAAGTTGATTAGGTATAGTTTTTTTCTTGCCCGTGTCATTGCAGTGTATAGCCATCTAAGGTATGATTTGTCTAGCATATCTTCTGTGAAATACCCTAAATCAATAAATACATTCTCCCATTGCCCCCCTTGAGATTTATGGCAGGTAATAGCATAAGCAAACTTTATTTGCAAGGCATTAAAGAACTGATCCTCCTTGATTCTTTTATTTCTTTCCTTTTTGCCCTTATAATCTAAGCCAACTTCTTTATATAGTTTTTGATATTGTTCGTAGCTCATTGCTGGGCTTTCAGAATTTAGCGTATCTAATAAGAGAATAACATCTAATGATTTTTCCTTGGGATAGTCTATCATTTGGATATTCGCTCTTGCAAATCGGAACCCATAGCGTTCAATTGTTTCTCTTATTTTTAGAATTTCTACAATATCTCCATTAGCAATAAAACCTGCTTTGCTATTATTGTCAAGCCAATGATAATTATTGCGAACAACCATTAACATGTCTCCGGTAGATATCTCGTCTTCTTGCCATCTAATTTTTGTTCTTATTTGTTGGTTGTAAAGATTAGCTCTTTTATTAGATCTACAAAGCACGGTAGTGTTATTTACCCCTTCATGATTGTAGGCGGATTCAAGAGCGTCTTGTAGTTCTTCTCCATTAGTAAGACGAATAACTTCAGAATTGGTAGCTAATTTTGGCAATGAATAGTCAGAATTAGTAATTTTAGTTCTTAGATCTGTAGCATTTTTAAGTATGAGAGAACTTTTTTCTTGTCTAACTACTTGCGTAAGCTCTTTACAGATTACTTGTTTATCATAATGTAGTTCTATTTTTTCTTCATCCAACGCTGGACTTATTGCTAAATGGACAGGTGGTAGTTGCGCGGTATCTCCAATAAGGATTAATTTACAATCGCAACCGTCATATACATATTCAATCAAATCGTCTAAGAGTGAGCGATTTCCAAAACCTTTGTCTGATTTCTCAGGAATCATGGAGGCTTCATCTATTATAAAAATAGTGTTACTATGAGTGTTTTCTTTTAGGGTGATAAAAGTATTACCACTTTTATTTGTTCTTATCCAGTAGATTTTTTTATGAATAGTACTTGCTGATTTTTTAGAATATCGTGAAAGTACTTTTGCCGCTCTACCTGTTGGGGCCATTAGTATTGATCTTTTACCTAAAGATGGCAAGGATTTTACAAGTGTTGCAATTAATGTAGTTTTCCCTGTACCTGCATAGCCTTTTAGTATGAATATGTTTTTGTTTCCTATGCTTGAGATAAATTCAGATATATTAGTAAGTATCTGATCTTGCTTACTTGTTGGTTTAAATGGAAAATTTGATCTAATTTTCTCTTGTATTTTTTTACTTCTCATCTACAAGATGTTAACTTCTGGTTCAATCTTTATCCCGTATTTTTCTAATATAGCATCTTGTATTTTTCTTGCAAGTTGCAGAATTTCTTTTCCGTGAGCTTCTTTATAATTCACAAGTACTAATGCTTGATGTTTGTGAACCCCCGCGTCTCCTTTTCTATATCCTTTAAGGCCTGCATTATCAATTAGCCATCCAGCTGCTAATTTTGTTTCACATTTTGATGCTTTGTATCCTACTATTTTAGGGAATTTTATTTTTAATGATTCAAATTTATTTGTAGATATTATGGGGTTCTTAAAAAAACTACCGCTATTTCCGATCTCTGCAGGGTTTGGTAATTTCCGATTTCTTATATTAATAACTGCATGTGCAATATTTCTTGGTGATGGTTTAAGTTTTAAGATATTTAGTTCTTCCTTAATATCTCCATAAGCTATCTTATTTAGTGCAGTTTTTAGAAGTTTAAATTCTACTTGAGTAATGATCATTTTCGTTTTTAAACTTTCTTTAAAAACAGACGTTCTGTATTCAAATTTACATTCTTTATTTGTAAATACTTTAGTTTTCTTTTTTTTAATTTCAAAAGCATGTACTTTAGTGATGCTGTCTTTCACCTCCATTCCATATGCTCCAATATTTTGCACTGGACTGGCGCCAACTGTTCCAGGTATTAATGCTAGGTTCTCTATGCCTGATAGGCCTTTGTTTACACTCCATGTTACAAATTCATGCCAATTTACGCCCCCACCCACTGTGACAATTGTATATCTTTGATTGTCATTTAGAATATCAATGCCTGTAATCTTATTATGTAAGATTAAACCATTAAAATCTTTTGTAAGTAAGATATTTGAGCCTTCTCCTAAGATAAAGGTTTTGTTGCGATTGTAGATTTCTGAATTTATAATCTCTTTTAATTCTTCTGTAGATTCAAATTTTGAAAAATATTTTGCTTTTACATTTATCCCAAAGGTATTGTGCTCTTTTAAACAATAATTCTCTTGAAATTTCAGCATTTTAGAGCGTTTGAGGATCTACTTCAGTTATTTGTTGTTGGGTGCATTTTATTGTACGTGCTTGGTATTTTTTTATTATTGGATAGTCATGTGTTGCTATTAACACTGTAGTTCCTTTTGTATTTATTTCTTTTAATAGCTGTATAATTCTTTCTGATTTTTCAGGATCAAGATTTCCTGTTGGTTCATCTGCTAAGATAATGTCAGGATGATTTAATAGTGATCTAGCAATTGCTGCTCTTTGTTGCTCTCCTCCAGATAACTCATATGGCATCTTGTCTTTTACTCCTTCTAAATGTACGCTGTCTAAGACTTCTTCTATTCTTTCAGACATTTTATTTTTATCATTCCATCCTGTCGCTGTTAGTACAAATTCTAAATTTTTAAATACAGTTCTATCTGTAAGTAGTTGGAAGTCTTGAAATACTATGCCTAGTTTTCTTCTAAGCGTTGGCACTTCTTTTTCTTTTATTTTAGTTAGGTCAATATTACTAACAGAGAGCTTCCCTGCTGTTACTTTTAGTTCAGCATATAAAGTTTTTAATAATGAGCTTTTTCCGCTTCCTGTATCTCCAATCAGATAAAGAAACTCTCCTTTCTCAATTTTTAGATTAATATTGTTGAATATCTTTTGATCTGTTAGGTGTACGTTAACACCTTCTATATTTATTATCGGACTATTCATATTTGTAAATTTTTCCATAAGGAATTTCTTTTAATAAATCTGTAATTTCTTCTAATTTACTATCTAATCCATTTTTTCTTAGTCCTTGCTCAATCTGACTTAATCTAAAGTATGCAATTAAAGTCATTTCTGCATCTCTTATTTGTACAAAGTCTGGAATTTTCTTTGTCCCTTTTATTTTTAGGAGATATAACATCAAGCAAATTAAGAAATTTATTGCTTTTTAAACGATATTTTTAATCAATAATTGTTAAATAATTGTGTTCACAACTTCAGAAATTTTGTTTTTTGACACTTTATTTATTCATTATTTTTAGGTCATATATTGAATTGTATGAGGAAACTAGTTTATTTATTGTTTTGTTTGATTCTTTCAGCAACACTATTAGGGCAAGAGTATCTCATTGCAGAAGCAAGATTTTTATTTCAAGAGGAGCGGTATGGTGCGGCACAATCCGTCCTGAATGAGATGCTTAATGATCAGCAAATTACTGCTGAGGTTATGTATTTAAATGCTAGATGCTCAAAGGAACTGCTTTTAGATGATGCTATTTTTCTTTACACGCAGCTTAATGAGGTCTTTCCGTATCATCCATATAAAGATGATGTGAATAAAGATATGGGGTTGATTTATTATAGGAAAAAGGAGTATTTTTCTTCTATTATTTGTTTTTCTAATTTGAAGCAATTATCTAATGAGTATCTATTTAAACTTGCTTATTCCTATTTTAGTGTTGATTCTTTAGAGGAAGCTCAATTATACTTTTCAAAAATAATTGATAATTCTAGTAAATTTGGTCCTGTTTCTCAATATTATTATGCGTGTATTGCATATGAGAAAGGGCTTTATAAGTCTGCTTTAGAGAATTTTAAAAAATTGATTAACCATCAAGTGTTTGGATCAATTGTGCCGTATTATATCACCCAGATTTATTATTTTCAGAAAGAATATAAGCAGCTTATAGATTTTGCAGAGCCATTATTGGAGGATATTATAGCTAGTAGAAAGTCTGAGACACATAGATGTATAGCTGAAGCTTACTATAAAATGGATGATTTTATAAATGCAACACATCATTTTGAAGCCTCTATCGAAGAAGATAAAGAAAGAAATCCCTTGGTATATTATCTGCTGGGGCATTCCTATTTTAAATTAGGAGATTATGAAAATGCAATTTCTCATTTTGAAAATGTCACAAATAGTTCAGATAGTCTTATGCAATATTCGTCTTATTTTCTTGGGGCAAGTTATTTACGACTAGAATATTATAATTATGCTTTGCAAGCATTTAAGAGATCTTCTAGTTATAATTATAATGTAGAATTGCAAGAGGATGCTTTCTATAATTGTGCTAAGTTGTCATATCAGATTGACCTTCCTTTTGAAAATACACTAGAAAAAATGAGGTTTTACTTAGAGAATTTCAACCACCCTACTCGCATACAAATAATTCAGACATTAATGGCTAAAACCTTGCAGTCAACAAGTCAATTTCTTGAGGCATACTCAGTTTTAAAAGATATTGATTCTCCTAGTCTTGATCAAAAGCAAACATTACAACAACTTTCTTTCTTTTTGGGTGTTAAAGAATTTAATAAGCAGAACTTTAAATCAGCCATATCATATTTTGTTTTTTCTAATGAATATCCCATAAATGATGGATATTATTACTTGTCAAATTATTGGGTTGCGGATTGTTATTTTCATTTAGGGGATTATCAAAAATCAGTTGATATTTATAATAGTCTGACTATAGCGCCTGGTAATATTTCAGATTATCAGCATTCTAAGAAATATAATTTAGCATATTCATATTTCCAAGATAAAGATTATATAAATGCAGTAAAATGGTTTCTTTCCTATGAGAAAATAGCTACTGATAGTATGAAAATTACTGATACTTATTTAAGAATTGCAGATGGATATTTTATGAGCAGTAATTTTGATCTTTCTGAAAAATATTATGCCAAAGCTGTTTCTGCAAATCTTTTTGATACTGATTATGCTTTATATCAGCAGGCTGTTTCATTAGGTTTAATAGGAGATGATTTTAAAAGAATTAAACTTTTAGAAATAATTGTTGCAGATTTTCCATCTTCATCTTACTATACTAATTCTCTTTATGATTTGGCAAGATACTATAAGAATACATCCAATTATGATCTTGCAGTTAGGTATTACGATAGCCTGCTTTCTTCTAATAATGATGACTTGATTGCAGATGCTTATTTAAGTAAAGGTATAATTTATTTTAATAGCGGAATGGTTGAGCTTGCTATTGAGAATTTTCTTCTTGTTGTTAATGATTACCAGAAAACAAAATACTTTAAAGAGGCCCTCTTGGGCTTGCAATCTGCTTATGCTTCGATTGCAAAGATTCAGCAGTATTTAGAAGTTGTTGAGTCTTTACCAGAAATTAGTATTACTAAATCAGAACAAGATTCGTTAATGTATAATACTGCTTTTATGAAGTTCTCAGAAATGGATTATATTATTGCAAGAACTGCATTTGACAGCTATTTAGAGAACTTTCCAAAAGGTGTATTTGTAGATGATGCAACTTACTATAATGCAATTAGTGCATTAAAGATTGAAGATACAGCAAGTGCTGTATATTATTATGAGAGAGTGGTGGTAAGTAACTCTTTCTCATATCATGAGGATGCTTTAAAATTCTTAGCTAGGAGAACGTATAAATTAGGAGACTTTATAAAATCTAATACATATTATGTAAAACTATTGGATTGTGCATCATCAAACTCAATAAAACGAGAAGCTTTAATAAGGTTGATGCTGTTAAATGAGTATTATGATAAGATGGCTGCTTTAAGTTATGCAAAACAGGTAATAGAGCTTAATAAAGTAGATGATTGGCTTCTTAGTAAGGCTTATATAATTATTGCAAGAGAAGAGTTTGAAGCGGGGAATTATGCGAAATCAAAATTAACCTTTGAGAAGGTGACCGCATTGTCTGCTTATGATGAGGGTGCTGAAGGACAATATTATTTGGCATTTTTAACTTATTTAGATGATGATTTGATATTAGCTGAAGAGTTGATCTTTGCCCTCTCTGAGCATTATAGTAGTGATCATTTTATTGCTAAAGCTTTTGTTTTGCTTTCAGATGTCTATATGAAGCAGGGTAATATCTTTCAGGCTCGAGCTACTTTAGAAAGTATTATTAAGAATCATGATGATGAAGATTTAGTAAATATTGCTCGGGAAAAATGGGAGTTGATAGTTGAGATGGAGAAAGAATTAGTTGCTAGCGAAGTGTTGGAAGAATCATTTATTGAGATATCAGAGGATGATATTGAATATGAAGTAGAACAGATTGATGAGAATTATATTGTCCCAATGCCAGTTGTTCCGATGGATAGTTTAAAAGAAACTAATAAAAAAATATTAGAGAATGAATTTGAATAAGCTTTTGTTTCTACTTTTTCTAAGTGGTAGTGTTGTTGCACAAGACATTGGTACTACTAAGGTAAAGGTTTTAGAGGGGTATAAACCTGCTATTCCTGAGGCTGTTAAATTAAATGAGAATGCAAATTTTGAAGATACTCTTAAAAAAGATAGGGTACAGGTGTATGAATTTATAGATGTTGATCTTGAGTCAGAATATACAACTAAACCATTAACAGTAGCAAAGGTAAAAAATGAGAAGATTACAGATCTGTATTCAAATAAAGTTAGTGCTTCTCTAGGAAGTGCGTGGATAAGTAGGGCAAGTCTAGTGTATAATAGTTGCCGATCAAATAATTTTAGCTATGGATTAATGGCAGATCATTTTTCTAATCGATATTATTTTGCGAAAAATAGTGATAATCATATATCTTTATACACAAAGAAGATTGGTTCTTCGAATATCTTTGTTTCTAATTTGTTCTATGAAAGGAAAACATCTTTATATTACGATGATAAAAGTAATCTAGAAGATAAGTTCTTTAGGAATCGCTATGCTTATACTAAGTTTTCTTTTTCTGCTAGTTCAAATAAAGTTATAGACAATACATTAAAACACCATACTGTCTTCTTTATTTCTGATTTAAATGAATTGTCAGAAAATCAGATTCATTTTAGATCTAATTTGAGAAAAAAAATAAGTGGTGTTCCAGTTGTTTTAGATGTCAGGTTTGATAACTATATGCGTTATAATAATATAGATTCAAATCTTGGTAATAGATATTTTAGGTCATTATATTGTTCACCGAACACCTCTTTTTCTAGATTTGGAATTGATTTTGATTTGGGGATTGATATTGATCTTAGGTCCAATTCATCAGCAAGTTTTTTTCCTGTTTTTCAATTGACTAAAGAGCTTGTAGAGGATGTTTTATTAATCAATGGTGGATTGCGTCATAAAAAAAAGAACAACTCTTTAAAATCACTTTCCGATGTGAACCCTTATGTACATTCTTTTGGAACTAATCAATCTATTTTGAGGGATAGTATCATCCTTCAACAGCTAAAGGTTACAGATATACATGATTGGTTTCTTTATATGCGTAATATTTTGGGCTGGCAAGATGTTCTAGAACTAGGTATTGCATATGGTAAAGTTCAAAACTTTACACATTTTATTCCTTTTGATTATCTAGATTATAATCGTTTTCAAGCTGTATATCTTGATGTTAATCAGCTACATATATGTGCTAGGTATTCGAGAAGGATAAATGAGATTATGAGTTTAGATGCTGAGGTTGATTATTTTAACTGGAATAAAACTGTTTATTATAGTCCTCATCTTACTTCAAATTTGAGTGTTTTCATAAATTTGAGAGAAAAGGTAAGGGCTAAACCATCTATAAGTTATATGGGAAGAAGGTTTATTACTGATCAAGATCTTACTGGTCTTCCTTCGCAGATTCATGTTAATCTAGAGTTATATTATTTATATTCAAAACAGCTTTCAGCTTATCTGGAATTGAATAATCTTTCTAACTCTAAACAAGACATGTGGTTAGGTTATCGTGAGATTGGTTTTCATGTTGTGTTTGGCATGAATTTTTCTTTTTAGAAGTTATCAACTTTTGTTGATAAAACCAGCAACTTATTATTTTATTTTTTTAATTTTTATCAGTAGTAAAATTGTATATTTGTTTTTAATTAAAATGAATGGAAAAATAATATAATTTATGTCAGAAGAAAATAAAAAATATAGTGCGGATAATATCCAGGTTCTTGAAGGTTTAGAGGCTGTTAGAAAACGACCTGCTATGTATATTGGTGATGTTGGGTTAAAGGGATTACATCATCTAGTTTATGAAGTGGTAGATAATTCCATTGATGAGGCTTTAGCGGGTTATTGTTCTCATATTGATTGTTTTATTAATGAAAACAATTCAATAACTGTTTCAGATAACGGTAGAGGGATACCTACGGGAATACACGAGAAAGAAGGCAGATCGGCACTTGAAGTTGTTATGACTGTTTTACATGCTGGAGGAAAGTTTGACAAGGGTTCTTATAAAGTTTCTGGAGGTCTTCATGGTGTTGGGGTTTCTTGTGTAAATGCACTTTCATCAGATTTAAAAGTTGAGGTCCATAGGGAAGGTAAGGTTTTTGAGCAGGAATATAAAATTGGAGTGCCTCAGTATGATGTTCGTGAGCAAGGAACAAGTGATAAAACGGGAACCTTTGTTACTTTCCAGCCTGATCCTGTAATTTTTGAGGATACTGTATATCATTATGATATTTTAGCAGCTCGACTAAGAGAGTTAGCTTTCCTAAATAAGGGTATTCATCTCTCTATTACTGATAGAAGAAGGAGAGATCAAAGTGGAGAGTATGTTAAAGATGAGTTCTATTCTGAAGGAGGTTTAAAGGAATTTGTTTCTTTTCTAGATGAGACTAGAGTTCCTGTGTTAGATGATGTGATTTATATTGACGGAGAAAAAGATGGAGTTCCGGTTGAGGTTGCTATGATATATAATAATTCTTATACCGAAAATGTACACTCTTACGTTAATAATATTAATACTCATGAAGGGGGGACGCATCTTTCTGGATTTAGAAGAGGGCTTACTAGAACTCTTAAAAAATATGCTGATGATTCAGGATTATTAAAGAAAGTAAAGGTGGAAATTTCTGCTGATGATTTTAGAGAGGGCCTAACAGCTGTAATATCTGTCAAAGTAATGGAGCCACAGTTTGAGGGTCAAACCAAAACTAAACTTGGAAATAAAGAAGTTACTACGGCAGTCTCGCAATCAGTTAGTGATATGCTTACGTTTTATTTGGAGGAACACCCTGATCAAGCAAAAGTAATTGTACAGAAAGTTGTTTTAGCTGCTACAGCTCGAAATGCTGCTAATAAAGCTAGGGAAATGGTGCAAAGAAAAAGTGTGCTAACAGGCTCTGGACTTCCTGGTAAACTTTCAGATTGCTCAGAAAAGGATCCTGCAAAGTGTGAGATTTTTTTAGTGGAGGGAGATTCTGCTGGAGGAACTGCAAAACAGGGAAGAGATAGGCATTTTCAGGCAATTATGCCCCTTCGAGGGAAAATTCTTAATGTTGAAAAAGCTATGCAGCATAAAGTTTTTGAAAATGAAGAGATTAAGAATATGTTTAAGGCACTTGGAGTCTCAATTGGCACTGATGAAGACTCTCGGGGGTTAAATATAGAAAAATTAAGATATCATAAGATCGTTCTTTTGATGGATGCGGATATTGATGGCTCTCATATTGCTACATTGTTACTCACCTTCTTTTTTCGCTTCTTAAAGCCACTTGTTGAAAATGGTTATGTTTATATTGCAACACCTCCTTTATATCTATTAAAAAGAGGAAAAGATCAAAGATATTGCTGGGATGACAGCCAAAGAGATTTGATGATTCAAGAGATGAAGGGAGGTAAAGATGTAAATGTAGTAGTTCAAAGATATAAAGGACTCGGGGAAATGAACGCTTCTCAACTTTGGGATACTACTATGAATCCTGAATTCAGAACTTTAAAGCAAGTTTCTATTGATAATGCGGCAGAGGCTGACAGGATTTTCTCTATGCTTATGGGGGATGAAGTCCCTCCTAGAAGAGAATTTATTGAAGCAAATGCTAAATATGCTAATATTGATGCTTAAACGTTCCAAAATATTATTAATTAATTTGTTCAATAAAATATAAATCAAAGATATGAAAGTAACAGTGGTAGGTGCGGGAGCGGTCGGAGCAAGTTGTGCTGAGTATATTGCAATTAAAAATTTCGCATCAGAAGTAGTTTTAGTTGACATTAAAGAAAATTATGCTGAAGGTAAGGCGATGGATTTAATGCAAACAGCCTCATTAAATGGTTTCGATACTAGAATTACAGGTTCTACAAATGATTATTTAAAGACTGCAGGTAGTAATATTGCAGTTATTACTTCAGGAATCCCAAGAAAACCTGGAATGACTAGGGAGGAGTTGATCGGGATAAATGCCGGAATTGTACAGTCAGTAGCTGAGCAGTTAATTAAGCATTCACCTGATGTTATTTTGATTATTGTAAGTAATCCTATGGATACTATGACTTATCTAACACATAAGTCAACAGGATTACCTAAGAATCGAATAATTGGAATGGGAGGAGCATTAGATTCGGCAAGATTTAAATATAGGTTGTCAGAAGCGATAGGTTGTCCTTCTTCTGATATTAGTGGTATGGTGATTGGAGGTCATTCTGATATTGGCATGGTACCTTTAATACGATTGGCAACTAGAAACTCTATTCGAGTCTCTAATCTTTTATCTAAAGAAATATTGCATAAAGTTTTAGAAGCCACCAAGGTAGGTGGGGCAACATTAACTCGTATGTTAGGTACTTCAGCTTGGTATGCTCCTGGAGCTGCAGTTAGTAGTTTGGTTCAATCTATTGCTTGTGATCAACAAAAAATGTTTCCATGTTCTGTAATGCTTCAGGGGGAGTTTGGTTTAAATGATTTATGTATTGGAGTGCCAGTTATTTTAGGTAAGAATGGTGTTGAAAAGATTATGGAGATTGATCTTGATGAGATGGAGTTAAATCAATTAAGGGTTTCTGCTGATGGAGTTAGGGCAACAAATTCCTTGCTTGATAATTTAAAACTATAATTTTTTACATATAAAGTTGCTGTTACGATAAAACTTTTTAAGTTTGCAGCCCTACTTTTAATTTTTTGAATTATGAAAAAAGATATACATCCTGATAATTATAGATTGTGCGTGTTTAAAGATATGTCAACTGATTATGCAATCTTAACCAAGTCTTGTGTTGAGACTAAAGATGTAATTAAATGGGAGGATGGTAAAGAATATCCACTATTTAAGATGGAAATATCTTCAGATTCTCATCCTTTCTTTACTGGCAAGGCTAAATTGCTTGATACAGCTGGAAGAATCGATAAGTTTAAAAATAAATATAAAAAGTTTCAGAAATAATAGAATTACTTTTGTGGTAAAAGCAAGGCCTACATGTTACTGTGTGGGCTTTTTTATTTAACTTTGCATAGACTATGAATGTAATCCTATTTGATAATAATCGTGCTACGTATTACCCATTAAGTTTTACACGCCCTATTGCGTATTTTAGAGTTGGCATATTAACTATAAAAGAGAAATGGGAGCAATATTACAAGCATGTTTCTGTAAGAACAGAGGGCTATCTGTCGCAAAAGTTTCCTATAGATATTCAAAACGATAATCTTTGGATAGATGCCAAGATACTTCCTTCCCAGGTATTAATAACTGAGTTAAATAGTTTAAGAGCAGGTGAGTCTCTAGAAAAAAATAAAGAGATTATTGCCTTCCGATCTGCTACTTTTGATTTAAAAAAGGCAAATAAAATTGCTTCAAATGCTATATTGCGTTCTGTTGATAATTTATGCGATATTTTTTCTTTAAATGGAGAGGAGATAATAAATGATTTTAATTTATTATTTCCTGACAAGAACTCACAATGGGATGGGGAGAGTAAAGAATTAGAGAAGATTAAAAAAACAAATATTAAGATTGGTGATTTCCCTATTTGGATTGAAGAGGGAGCTAAATTAGATCATTGTATTTTGAATACTACTGATGGTCCTATTTACATTGGTAAGGATGCCCATATTATGGAGGGTTCTATGGTGAGAGGGCCTTTTGCGATGCTAAATAATTCAGTATTAAAGATGGGTGCCAAAATTTATAGTGGAACTACTTTAGGTCCTTATTGTAAGGTGGGTGGTGAAGTTAACAACACTGTCTTTTTTGGTTATTCATCTAAAGCTCATGATGGTTTCTTAGGTAACTCAGTAATAGGAGAGTGGTGTAATTTAGGCGCTGATACTAATAACTCAAATCTTAAGAATAATTATGCTGATATTAAATTGTGGGATTATGTTCAAGATAGTTTTAAGGATACAGGTCTACAGTTTTGTGGGTTGATAATGGGAGATTATTCGAAGTGTGGTATTAATACGATGTTTAATACAGGCACAGTAGTTGGGGTTAGTGCTAACATCTTTGGAAGTGGATTTCCTAGGAACTTTATTCCATCTTTTAGCTGGGGAGGCGCTTCAGGATTTCGCATTTATAAATTGTCAAAAGTTTTTGATGTTGCAGTTAAGGTGTTTGCAAGAAGATCACTTACTTTTAATAAAGTAGATGAGTTAATTTTAACTTGCGTTTATGAGATGACAAAACGTTATAGAAGGGAGTGATAACTGACAAAAAGACCATTTTTTTGTAATGGCATACTAATTGCACCTAATTAATGTGTGTAAACAATTTATTATGAAGAAAGATATCGCAAGACGGTCGTTAGATCTATCTGAATTGCTGAACGAAGATACTGAGTTTTTGCCTTTAATGAGTGATGAGGATGAAGCGAAGATCTCTAAAGAAGATGCTCCAGACATTTTACCAATATTACCGTTAAGGAATACTGTCTTATTTCCTGGTGTTATTATACCAATTACTATTGGAAGAGATAAATCTGTTAGTCTCATTAAGGATGCTGAAAGTGGTAGTAAAATGATTGGTGTGGTTGCTCAAAGAGATTTTGATATAGAAACGCCAGAAATTGGAGATCTACATGAAGTGGGTACAATTGCTAGTATTCTTAAAATGTTAAAAATGCCTGACGGAAATATTACTGTTGTAATACAAGGTCGTAAACGGTTTAGGATTGATAAGATGTTACAAGATGTTCCATATTTTAAAGCAAAGATAACGGAACTTAGAGAAGTAAAACCAGATACTAAGGATGATGAATTTTCGGCTTTGGTTTCTTCTGTAAAAGATCTATCATTAAAGATTATTGATGCTTCACCTAATATTCCTAGTGAGGCTGCAATAGCGATTAAAAATATTAAGAATTCATCATTTGCTATCAATTTTGTTTCTTCAAACATGAATATTGGTTTAGCAGAGAAACAATTTCTTTTAGAAGAGATTGATTTGAAGAAACGTGCTATTTCAGCATTAGAGCTTTTAACAAAGGAGTTGCAAATGTTAGAGATGAAAAACAAAATACAATCTAAGGTTCAGACTGACTTGGACAAGCAACAAAAAGAATATTTTCTAAATCAGCAGATGAAGGCAATACAAGAAGAGTTAGGAGGTAGTGGATCACATAAAGAGGTTGAAGAGATGCGTAAGCAGGCTTCCAAAAAGAAGTGGCATAAGGATATAAAGAATTCATTTGATAAGGAGTTGAAGAAATTACAAAGAATGAACCCCTCTATGTCCGATTATGCTGTTCAGAGAAGCTATATAGAGCTTATTTTAGACTTACCTTGGGATGAGGTGACAAAAGATAATTTTAACTTAATTAGAGCTCGCGAGGTTTTAGATAGAGATCATTTTGGTTTAGAACAAGTGAAAGAAAGAATAATAGAGCATCTAGCAGTTTTAAAATTAAAAGGAGATATGAAATCTCCTATTCTTTGTTTATTTGGCCCTCCAGGTGTAGGGAAGACCTCATTAGGCAAATCAATTGCAGAGGCTCTTGGAAGACAATATGAGAGAGTTGCATTAGGAGGCTTGCGAGATGAGGCAGAGATTAGAGGGCATAGAAAAACTTATATTGGAGCGATGCCTGGAAGAATCATTAAATCTATAAAAAAAGCTAAATCTTCAAATCCAGTTTTTGTACTTGATGAGATTGATAAGGTTGCAAGAGATAATCATGGAGACCCATCATCAGCTCTTTTAGAGGTTTTAGATCCTGAGCAGAATGAGGCTTTTCATGATAATTATTTAGAATTAGACTATGATCTTTCAAAGGTTATGTTTGTTGCTACTGCAAATTCATTGCTTACTATTCAGCCAGCACTTAGGGATAGAATGGAGATTATCGAAATGAATGGATATACCATTGAAGAAAAAGTCCAGATTGCTAGGAAACATCTGTTGCCTAAACAAATCAATTTACATGGATTAAAAAAAGATCAATTCACAATTTCTGATGATATTCTAGAAAAGATTGTAGATGAATACACTAGAGAATCTGGTGTTAGAAACCTTGAGAAGATGATTAGTAAAATGATCAGAAATGTAGCTAAATCAATTGCTATGGATCAAGAATTTGACTTTTCCCCAAGTGCAGAAGTAGTTGAAAAAGTTTTAGGAGCTCCAAAGTATGATAGAGACAGAATAACTGATAACTCTGTTGCGGGGGTGGTTGTAGGCTTAGCTTGGACAGCAGTTGGTGGAGATATTCTTTTTATTGAAAGTAGTTTGAGTAAAGGGAAGGGGAAGTTGTCAGTAACTGGAAACTTAGGGAAGGTAATGAAAGAGTCAGTAACAATTGCAATGGAATATTTAAAATCTAATGCAAATGACCACAATATCTCTTCTGATATTTTTGATAAATGGAATGTTCATGTTCATGTTCCAGAGGGGGCGACACCAAAAGATGGTCCTTCCGCAGGGATTACTATGTTCACCTCTTTGGTTTCATCCTTCACACAAAGAAAAGTAAAGGAAAAGATTGCTATGACTGGAGAGCTTACATTAAGAGGTAAAGTGCTGCCAGTTGGAGGTATCAAAGAGAAAATATTAGCAGCTAAGCGCTCTGGTATCAATGAGATCATACTATCTAAACAAAATAGGAAAGATATTTTAGAAATTAATAAAAAGTATGTTAAAGGAATGACTTTTCATTATGTAGATAATTTAAAGGAGGTAGTTGATATTGCACTTTTGCAGGAGCAAGTAATGGATGCTGTTCAGATTAATTAATATCTTTGTAATAATAAATTAAAGGGTGTGGTCGTTCCTAATTTATAATGGATGTGGTATAAATATTTTTTTATAGTATTTTTTTTCCCTTTTGGTATTATTGCCCAGAATGGTGGGGAAGATACTTTTTCTTTTATTAATGTGCAGCATTCTCCTAGGGAAGATGCTTTAGGAGGGGTGGCTATCGCAATCTTTGACAATGACATCTCTTTAACTCAAACTACTCCATCATTGTTAAATAAGACAATGCATAATGAATTAGTTTTTACATTTGGAGATTATTTTACAGATATTAATTTGCTTTCTTTTTCATATGCTTATAATATTGCATCCCTAGGTGTTGTAGCAATCTCATTAAAGGCGATAAATTATGGTAGTTTTAATAGAAATAATGCAGAGGGTTATAGTCAGGGAAATTTTACTGCAAATGATCAGGTACTGACTTTTGGTTTTGGTAAAAATATACATCAGAATTTTTCTATTGGATTTAATGTGAATTTGTTAAATGCTTCTTATGATACTTTTACGTCTTTTGGATTGTCATCAAATCTTAGTACCACTTATTTTATAAAAGACAAGAGATTTGCCTCAACCTTACTTATAAAGAATATTGGGAGACAGTTAAACACTTTTTCTTCTTACACGGAGGGTTTGCCTTTTGAGATTCAGTTTGCTCTAAGTAAAGAATTAGCACATCTTCCTTTTAGATATCATCTGACATATAATAATATTAATGATTTCGATATAAAATCTTCATATAAATTAACAAGTCAGACTAATATAGAAACAGGAGAATTAGAGATAAAAGAAGAAAGTATTGCAAAGACTGCTTTACGACATATTGTTATTGGAGGAGAATTTAATCCTTTTAGGAGAAGTTTTTTTGTCAGGGGTGGGTTTAATTTCCAGAGAAGATTTGATCTTACAACAATAAATCGACCTGGAATGGTAGGATTCTCTTGGGGTGTAGGTTTTAGAGTCTCTAAGTATTATTTTGATTATAGTAGATCTTCTTATCATTTATCTGGTGTAATTAATAATTTCAGTGTTGGGACAAATTTAAGTACTTTTGTTCTCTAGATGGGCTTGCCATTCAACATAGCTATTGATGGACATTCTTCTTGTGGGAAGAGTACAATTGCGAAATCAATTGCAGGTAATTATGGTATGCGCTATATTGACACGGGGGCAATGTATCGTGCTGTTACTTTGTATTGCATGAGACATGATGTTATTAAAGATCAGTCAGTTGATCTTAATAAGTTACATAAGTTGTTGATCAATATATCAATTAGTTTTGAATTTAATGCTCAAACAAAAGAATCAGAGACAATTCTTAATGGGGAAAATGTAGAAGAACTTATTAGAGGTATAGAAGTTTCAAATAATGTTTCAATTATTGCCCAGATAAAGGATGTGCGTAATAAGTTAATTACTTTACAGCAAGAAATAGGATTCCCTAAGAATGTGGTCATGGATGGGAGAGATATTGGCACAAAAGTTTTTCCTGAAGCAAAATTAAAATTATTTATTACTGCAGATTCTGAGATACGTGCTCGAAGAAGATATGATGAACTTGTAGGTAAAGGAGATGATGTTACTTATCGTGAGGTCTTAGAAAATTTGAATGCAAGAGATGCGCATGATGTTCACCGCGAGATAAACCCATTGTTACAGGCCAAAGATGCTGTTTTAATTGATAATTCAGATTTGTCAATTATTGATCAGAATATTTTGATTGAAGATTTAATAAATAGATTGAAATAATGCGGATTTCTATTGATACTTATTCGGGTTTTTGTTTTGGGGTAGTTTATGCTATTGAGATGGCAGAATCTGTTTTAAGAGAAGAGGGTAGCTTGTATTGTCTGGGAGATATTGTTCATAACAATAAAGAGGTGGAGCGTTTAAATGCATTAGGTTTAAAAATAATTAATCATAATGATTTGAAAAATCTTAAAAATTGTAAGGTGTTAATTCGTGCTCACGGAGAGCCCCCTACAACTTATGATCTGGCTTTACAGAATAGTATAGAGTTATTGGATGCTTCTTGTCCTGTTGTTTTGAAGTTACAACATCAAATAAAGGCAGGTTATGAAGAAATTAAACAAATTAATGGGCAAGTTGTTATTTTTGGCAAAGAGGGGCATGCTGAGGTAGTTGGTTTGCTTGGCCAGACAGATAATAAAGCAATTGTTGTTGCCAGTATTGAAGACCTAGAAAAGATAGATTTCAATAAGTCAATTTATATATATTCTCAGACTACAAAAAGTCCTAAAGCTTACCACAATATAACTAAGGAAATAGAAAAAAGAGTAAATCTATCTGCTGGGGGTGATATCAAATATATATTTAATGATACTTTATGTAGGCAGGTTTCAAATCGAGAGCCTCAATTAAAAAATTTTTCTAATATTAATGATGTTATCATCTTTGTTAGTGGGAAGAAGTCTTCAAATGGAAAAATGTTATATCAATCTTGTAAAAAAGAGAATAGGAATTCGTATTTTATATCAGATATAGATGAGCTTAGATCTGATTGGTTTTTGGGAGTTGATTCTGTTGGAATCTGTGGTGCGACATCTACTCCAAGATGGTTGATGGAGAGTGTGCAAGATGCTATTAAAAAAATAACTTGATATTTTTTATTTTTTCAGATTAGAATTGTATGTTTGCGAGCCTTTTCAAAATGGGGTAAGGCTTTGAAAAGGGAATAATTTTATTAACCGCTCTTAAAGTTCAACCCATTTATGCCTTAATTGCTTTAAGATACAAAGAGAATGACAGTATGTCAAAAGAAGAAGAAAATAAAAAAGAAGTTGTTGCAGAAGAAACAACAGCTGTTGAAATGAAGGATTCTAAAGGGGTAAAAGCTTCTAAAACAAAGAACGTTAAAGTCGAGAAACCTTCTAAAACGAAGGACGCTAAAGCTGAAAAGCCTTCTAAAACGAAGGATGCTAAAGCCGAAAAAGCCTCCAAAACAAAGGAAGCTAAAACTACAAAAGTTTCTAAAACGAAGGATGTTAAGGCTGAATCAAATGTCTCTAATAATCAAGAAAATAATTTAGCAGAAACTTCTGTGTTAGAAGAAAAGAAAGAAGAGTTAATTTCTGATATAGATGATCTATCTACTATGAAAGAAGTAGATTCGCAACTGGAGCCTACTAATGAAATCATTGAAAAGAAAGAAGATAAATTTGATTGGGAAAAAGCTGAACAAGAAGATGTCTACTCTACAGAGGAAAGAGCAGATTTTGAAAAAGAGTATTTGCAAACTTTAACAGAGGTAATAGATAAACAGGTTCTTGATGGGGTTGTTGTAACTATTACTGATAGAGAGGTTGTTGTAGATATAAACTTTAAGTCAGATGGTGTAATTTCTTTTAATGAATTTAAATATAATCCTGATCTGAAGGTAGGGGATACTGTTGAGGTTTTAGTTGAGAAGCAGGAAGATAAAAATGGACAATTAGTACTTTCTCATAGGAGAGCGAGAGTATTAAGGGCTTGGGAAAAAGTAAATGTTGCTTTAGAAACAGGAGAGGTTGTTAATGGTCAGATTTCAAGCAGAACTAAAGGAGGTATGATTGTTGATGTATTTGGAATAGAGTGTTTTCTTCCAGGATCTCAGATTGATGTTAAACCAATTCGTGATTATGATGATTATGTTGGCAAGAAGATGGAATTTAAAGTTGTGAAAGTGAATGAAGCATTTAGAAATGTAGTTGTTTCTCATAAAGCATTAATTGAAGCTGATTTAGTTGTACAGACTAAAGAGATCATGTCTAAATTAGAAACAGGGCAAGTTCTTGAAGGTACTGTTAAGAATATTACTTCATATGGTGTGTTTGTTGATTTAGGGGGGATTGATGGATTAATTCACATAACTGATTTGTCTTGGGGAAGAATCTCTCATCCAGAGGAGATAGTTTCTTTAGATGAACCTATTAATGTTGTAATTCTTGAATTTGATGAGGCTAAAAGTAGAATACAATTAGGTCTCAAGCAATTAGGTCCTCATCCTTGGGATGATTTAGATGATAACTTGAAAGTTGGAGATATCGTTGATGGGAAAGTTGTAGTAGTTGCTGACTATGGAGTATTTGTTGAGCTACAAACAGGAGTTGA